>QWBZ01000235.1_pt1 | contig 21566 bp, 21 predicted proteins | sample 1972441 | NCBI WGS metagenome assembly QWBZ01 (sample SAMN09866721, study PRJNA288562) | Human oral metagenome isolate term6_saliva, whole genome shotgun sequencing... | isolation source: mouth | host: Homo sapiens | place: USA: California
CAACTTTCTTAACCTGCGAAATGTCCATAGGACGTTCCTTTCTACAAGCGTGGCGAGAAGTGCCGCGCGATTTATCTACCGTTCCTATACCCCAGAAACTCTCCGTCAAACATTCGTTCGCAAAATTTTCGACTTTCATTCAATTCCTACAAATAATCCCTTGGCGAGAAACCACATCTATCCCGCACCGTTCTTGGGTAGAATAGAGGCGTACAAAGCAGCTGGTTTCGCCGCATTCGTCCAACCGAGCTCTAACAAAACCAGCGGCTGCAACCCAATAAAACACCAGGTACAACGACTGGACAGAATAGAGGCATCATGATCGACGGAACATACAAGATTCAAATGGATTCTCCCGTTGGAGCCAAAGAGGGTACCGCTGTCCTCATTACCTCTGGCGAGAAACTCACGGGCTCTCTAACCGCCATGGGTGTCCAGATTGATATTGAAAACGGCAAGGTTACCGACAACTCGTTTACCTTTGGCGGCAAACTTGAGTCTTTTGTGGGCCCCGTTATCTTTGCTGTTGGAGGCTCCGTTGAGGGCGACACCATTCAAGGCATTGCCCATATTGCTAACCGCGACTTTGTGTTTACGGGCACAAGGGAGAGTTAAGGTAGCTGAGCTACTCATAATCAAAAAGTTAATACAGAAGATTTAGATGGCAGCAATAATTTTATATAGTTATTGATGTTTGATGAATTATGAAAAGAAATATAGAGCAAACAGTTAGCATCATATAAAAATTAAAAATTTGAATAGAAATTTCTAGTCAAGTTGATTATAATATAAATGTATTAAAAATTTGATATTTGGGAGTTGCTTATGAACAAGAAAAATTTAAGGAGTCCGTTTTTTGTAATTAATCCGAAGTCATATTTATATGGTGAGGAACTCCGTAAACTTGCTAAGAAAGCGGATGAACTTTGCAAAGAATATGATTTTGATTGTTTATTTACAGCCCAATTGATTGATTTACCATGGATAGTTGATAACTGTAAATATTTAACTCCATGCTCACAGAATATGGAAAGTTTAAGGCCAGGACGAGGAATGGGACATATTCTCCCAGAAGCCTTAGCATATGCAGGGGTTCAGGCGACTTTCCTAAATCATGCTGAGAATCCGATGACAATTCATGAGCTTGCAGAAACAATAAATAGAGCAAACCAAGTTGGAATTTTAACTTGTGTTTGTGCAGATAGCGTTGAGGAAGCTAAGGCAATTGCAGAGTTACATCCAGATATCATGACATGTGAACTTACAAGTCTTATTGGTACAGGAAAGATTGCAAGCGAAGAATATATGAGGGCATCAACAGAAGCAGTAAAGAATATTTCTCCAAAGACTAAAGTTCTGCAGGCTGCTGGAATTAGTTCAGGATCTGATGTATATAAAGCAATTCAATTTGGAGCAGATGCAACGGGTGGAACTTCAGGAATTGTTGCCGCAGATGACCCTCTTGCAACGCTTGATGAGATGTTTGCAGCGTTAAATCGAGCTCGTTCTGATTTCAAATAAAAAGGGAGAAAAAATGTCGGTTTATCAAGAAACTATAACTGTATCAACAGCGGCCGGATATCCTGATTTTATTGACATAAAACAACAAGTTGTTGATATTATCTCTGCATCAGGAATCATGAATGGTATTGTAACTTGTCAAACTCCTCATACAACCTGTTCGATTATTTTCGAAGAATATGTTCATGATGAAAATTGGCAAGGTCAGGAATTTCTTCAGGGTGATTTAATTAATTTTGTAGATAAGATGATTCCACGAGAATTTGAGGAAGGTAGAGAATATCGCTATCCTGGTCCAAAGCATGTGCAGTTTTTACATGAATATAATCAAGAACATCCCGATTTTCCGGGAGATCCGAATACTATTTTAAATGGAGATGCACACCTTAGAGCGTCATTGTTTAATAGTAGTCAGACATTTATTGTTACTGATGGGATTCCTTCGACTGGTGAGTTTGGTCACATTTATTTTGTTGATTGGGATCAAAATAGAGAGCGCATTAGAAAAGTTAAGGTATGTGTTCTTGGAGAGTAATAGCTTAACTGCGGAGATTTCTTATTAGAAATCTCCGCAGATTCTTACAATAAGTTGATAGAAAGAAGTGAACTAGTTTACTTATGAATTAAATTTTGAAATTCCTTATAGGTTTCTGAAATTGCAATGTTTAAGTCAGGATCTCTATCAAATAAACCGCGACCTAAAACTAGAGCATCTGCCCCAGCTGTAAATAATTTTTCATAATTTTTCTGATTGCATCCACCGTCAACCGTGATAGTAAAGTCATCTCCAGATATATCACGATAAGCTTTTGCATTGAGAATTTTTTTGTAGGTATTATTAATAAAACATTGCCCGGTAAATCCAGGATCAACTGACAAAATTATTAGTTGGTCAATAACATCAGAGTATTGGCTTAATATAGAAATAGGTTGCGAAGGATTCAAGAAAATTCCAACTTTTGCTCCGGATTGATGAATGATATTACTAAAACGGTGAATAGAACGGCCAATAACATCAGAGGGCATTGTAATGATAGTGGCCCCACTATCAAGACAATAGTTGATTAAGTCTACGTCAATGTTATCCATATATAGGTGAGCTTCAATCGGCTTGTTAGTAATTTTTCGCAGCTCACGAATTATATGAGGAGAAAGACACATATTCTTTACGTAATGCCAGTCGATTATATCAACATGATAGAAATCAGTGTATCTATCGAGAATCTCAATATCTCTTTCTAGATTTAGAAGACTCATGTTCATTAGCGAAGGTGCAATTTTCATTCTAAAACCTCCCCAAGTTGACTAGTATTACGTATACAATCATATATATTTATTGGTGATTTTAGTTCAGTTTTCTAAATAAACGGAGGAACGGTATGAATAAACTGGATGAGGGGTATAAAAAAGCACTCGATTTGGAAGCCGGGAAGGAGAAAATCAATAAAAATTCTTTAAGTGCGAAGCATAATATAGCCAAAGGAGTTAGCTATATTGCAATCACTATTCTAGTTCTCTTTTTCCTTTTATATATTTTTCCAAACGTAATTGGATTCGATATATATACCTTTTTAAAAGGCGAACGACCTCTAGGTATTTTAAGAATAATACTTGGATTTGCTCTGCTGATTAATTTAGGAGTTAGTGTCAATCGAATAATCAAGCTAAATACCCTTGAAGGTGAAACAGTACTTACAGGTATTAAGAATGCGTTCTATGATGGACAAATATCAAGAAATATACTGTCAATCATCATTTTAGTTATTGCAGGAATAGTGCTTATTCTATGGGGAGTTTATGGAATTCTAGTTTAGTTATAGTAAATCATAGGAGGTTGATATGCGTAAATTAGAAAAGACAGAATCAAAACCGTTACATACACAGGTTTCTGATTATATTCGTGAAAAAATATATTCAAAGGAATGGGTAGTTAATACAAAAATACCCTCTGAATATAGCTTGGTACATGATCTTGGCGTAAGTCGTGGGACTGTTCAAAAAGGAATTAGAGCGCTTGCTGATGAGGGGCTGCTTGAACAAATAAGAGGCAAGGGAACTTATGTAATCGAAGCAAGTTATTCACATCCTGCTGGAGGTAATCTTTTATCCTTTGCAGAATCTTTAAGGTTGCAAGGTTTATCTTTTTCAACTAAGGTGATTGAAAAGATTATTGTTCCAGCAGAAGAATCGATGAGTGACAAGTTACATATTCCAAAGGGTTCTCCAGTCTTATTTTTAAAACGCTTACGTTACGTTGACGGTGAACCAGCATTATTGATGGAAAGTAGAATGAGCTTAAGGACTTGTCCAAGTTTAGACAATTACGACTTTTCAAAAATAACATTATTTTCAGCAATAGAGGAGTGTACTGGCAAAAAAATTGGATACGCCAAGCAATGGCATGGGGCACGTGTCGCTGGAAGGGAAAGGGGAGATTTGCTTCGTTGTGATGAATTGTCACCCGTTTTAAACATTGATCAAGTATGTTATTTAGAAAATAATATTCCGGCAGAGTGGGGAAATATTTGGTTGCCTGCAAATAGATATGTCTTAAGCTCTGTACTTCAAAGAGCTTAAAAATACTTTGTATATTACCTTATCTTGTATTAATATTTATAATCAAGTTCTACTACCTATTCCAAAGAAATTTGAGAATAGGTAGTTTTTTATTTTAGGACAGTTTTCTTATTAAAATAAATAACAGCTTAACCAACTACTAAATTAATTAGATAAATTAAGAAGTAAACCTTCTACGGCCATTTTATTACCGTTTATGGAAAAAATAACTTGACCAAATTTTTCTAGCTAAGTTTCGATATAAAATTTTCGAAAGGAGGGAGCGAATTATGATTGGAATTGTAATTCTTGGCCACGCAGATTATCCCAGCGGATTAAAAAGCGCAATCGAATTATTGGTAGGTAATCCTGAAAATTTCGAAGCACTCGGTCTTTACCAAGGAGAAAGTCCTGATGACTACAAAAGCAAGATCACTTTGTTAATTGACCAAGTAGACGACGGCGATGGAGTTTTGGTTTTAGTTGATTTGTTTGGAGGCACTCCTAGCAACACCATTGCTCAGATAGTGTCACTTAATAAAAATATTCAGGCAATCACTGGAGCCAATCTGCCAATGGCAATTCATGCAATTTTTTCAAGAGATGAAATGACAAATAAAGAGTTAGCTGCAGAAGTAAAGGATATTGGTGGAAGTTCAGTTGTGAATATTGGCGAAATTTATCAGCAAGCTATTTCTGAAAATGACGATGATTTTTAGGAGACATAATGGAAGTTGAAGGTTTGAAAAATATCGTTCTCGTGCGAGTTGATGATAGGTTAGTGCATGGTCAGGTGATGACATCCTGGTCGAAAGCAACGAATGCAAATAAATTTATGGTAATTGACGATGAGGTTGCATCGAATGATTTAATGAAAACAGTTCTTAAAGGTGTCATTCCAGCAAATATAAAGTTGGGCATTTTTACTGTTGAAAAAGCTGCTGATCGTTTGATTAAAGGTTTTAAATCTGATGATAGGGTAATTATTCTGGTTAAAACTCCTGTTACGATTCAAAAGTTTCTAGGGTATGGAATTCAGTTTAATCAATTAAATATTGGCGGAATTGGCACTAGAGCTGATAGAGAGACATTATGGAGAAATATTGCCGTAACGAAGGAGGAGAAAGAAGCAATTAAAGAACTGATTTCATCGGGGTCGGATGTATTTATTCAAATAACTGCCGATGATGCAAAAGTTGATGTTGCAAAACTAGTTAGTTAGCAGATTGGAGGACGTATCATGCAAATTTCATTAATTCAAGCGTTTCTAATTGGTGTCGTATATTACCTAGGATTTGTTGGTACTCCATGGTTTTTGCTTTTAGGTGGTATCTCAATTATTCAGAAACCGTTAGTTGCTGGTGTACTTGTTGGTATTATTCTCGGTAATCCAGTGCAAGGAGCTATAATCGGAGCTGCTGTCCAGATGCCTTTTATTGCATATATTTTTGCTGGCGGAGCTCAACCAAATGATCCAGGTCTTGCCGGAACGCTTGGTGTTGCATTAGCCTTAGCAGCAGGACTTGATCCTGAATCTGCTGTTGCGATTTCTGTACCAATTGCACTTATTGGAACGATTATCAATGTTGTTCGAATGACCTTAGATGTAACTTTTGTTCATATGATTGATGCTGCTGCAGCTCAAGGAAATATGAAAAAAGCAGTATTCTTACACATCGTTCCTCCTCAGATACTGTGTTTTGTATTATGCGTTGTTCCAGTAACTTTAGGTTGTTATTATGGCGTGGAAGCTGTATCTAGCATTATTAATATCATGCAAGGTAGACCACTCTATACACTCCAGGTAATTGGCGGTATCTTACCTGCGCTTGGAATTGCAATGAATCTCCGTACACTTGATCGTCCAGGAACACTAATTTGGTTTATTTCTGGCTTTGTTCTCAGTGCGTATCTTGGTCTCTCTGCTATGCCAATTGCAATTCTTGGTTTTGCAGTTGCATTCTTTTATGTCCAGCTTGAAATGAAAGCAGAGAGCTCAAAACAATTATCGTCTGTTTCGGGCTCTAATGTAGCAATAAGCCAAAATACTGCGTCTGACAATTCAGATGATGATTTCGAGTAAGAGGAGGGTGATTTACATGACTACTATTAATGAGCTAAAAGAGACCAATAAATCAGAGAAGCGACTAACGAAAAAAGATGCCACTTTTGCTTGGATTAAGTGGATTGCACTATCTAATTGTAATTATAACTATGAGCGATTGATGGCTTCTGCGCTTCTCTCTTCGTTTTCTCACGTTCCAGATAAGTTATACCCAGGAAATGAGGAAAAGAAAATAGAGTTCATGCAACGCCAAATGGAATTTTATAATACTGAGCCACATTTTGGATGCATTATCAATGGCCTTGCGCTTTCAATGGAAGAAGAAATGGCTAATAATTCGGCTGTTACTCCAGAAGCAATTACGGCTGTTAAAACTGGACTTATGGGACCTTTTGCCGGAATTGGCGACACACTTTGGCAGGGAACTTTGACTCCAATTCTCCTAGCAATTTGTATGCCTCTTGCAACCTCAGGCAATCCTTTAGCAGCGCTCTTATATGCAATATTAATGTATGCAATTATGGTACCAGTCTCTCATTTTATGTTCTTTACTGGATACAACCAGGGAAAAGAGGGAGTTGAAAGTATGATGGCTTCAGGTTCAATGAAGCGACTAATTGCAACTGCATCAACAATGGGAGCTATTGTTTTAGGCTGTTTGGCATTTCAATATGTCTCGCTGACTTCTTATTTTTCAATTCCAGTTGGTGAGGGATTTATCGATCTTCAATCAACATTGGATTCAATTCTTAAAGGAGGAATTCCATTAGGTATTACTATATTTAGCTGGTATCTGCTTAAGAAAAGAAATGTCAATTCGACTGTTGTACTATTAATTCTTGTGGCGATTGGCATTGTTCTTGGTGCAACAGGATTATTTGGTGGAGTCGCTTAACAAATGAAATTAGTAGGATGGCTTTCGATATAAAAAGTCATCCTACTTTGTTATATTTTAAAAAAAGATGGGCTGTAAAATGATAATCAATTTAAGAGATATCTGCTCTATTGCTGAGCAAAACAATATGGCAATTTCTTCATTTAATGTCCCAAGCCTAGAAGCTCTACGAGCGGCTATTGATGCAGCTGAACAGACGAAATTACCTGTTATTATTTCGCATGCAGAAGGCCATGAGCAATTTGCTCCTTTGGATATAATCGGCCCAATAATGGTAAAACTTGCGGAACAGTCGACAGCGTTGATTTGTGTACATTTGGATCATGGAGAAAGTTTATCGTATCTCAGACGAGCACTCGAAATGGGTTTTAGTGGCGTTATGTACGATGGGTCTTATCAGTCGTACGATATTAATGTTGAGAATTCTCAAAGAGCTGCCGATATGTGTGCAAGTTTTAATGCTGGACTTGAATGCGAATTGGGCTCGATGGGTGTTCGGGAATTTGGAGAACGAAAAGAAGGAACTACAGCAGAGGAATCTGGTGCTGTTTATACAGATCCTGTTCAAGCGTTTGATTTTATTCAGTCCACCGGATTGGATATCTTGGCTTGTTCGTTTGGAACAATTCATGGAATTTATAAGGGTGAGCCTCATTTAAATTTTGATGTACTTAAGGAGATTAGAGATTTATCTCATACGCCTCTCGTAATGCATGGTGGTTCTGGTGTTTCAGATAAAGATTACAGGAAAGCAATTAATGCGGGAATCAGGAAGATTAATTATTATACTTACGGAGTAAAGTACGCTGCTGAAGCAGTTCAAGATTTATTAAAAGATAAGTCTGAATCCTCAGTTTATTGGCATGACATGACCAATGCGGCATATAAAAAGATGCTTGAAGATTTTACTCACGTAATCAAGGTATTTGCTAATGGAATAGAATGAATAGCGCAGAATTATTAAGTGTATTCAATCTAGTTTTTAAGATGTGTTTGTTGATGAACTGCGTCCCAAAACTTGGACGAATTTAATAAAGAGCTAGGCCACCAAGGACTGATTCCGGAACTCCTCCGGGGTCAGTCCTTTTAGTTTAACCTGACGCCTTTGTGTATTCCAGTACATAACATATGCGTCCAAATCAGCTTTGAAAGAATCAAAGCTAGGCCACGTTCTTCCTCGGAAGAACTCGTCTTTCATATGGCCAAAGACTTGTTCGGTGGCACCGTTGTCTATGCAGTTACCCTTTCTGGACATGCTCTGGACAATCCCAGCGTCTTTCAGTCGTCTACACCATGCGCTTAGGTGGTATTGTCAACCCATATCGCTATGCAGAATCGGAGTTACGCTTTCAGGTATCTTCGCTAAAAGTTGATCGAGAAGAGCTTTTTGCTGAACCATGTTTGGACTCCTCGACACTCTCCATGCGACAATCTCTTTGCTTCCGAAGTCATAGACGGGAGCAAAGTATGCCTTGCCCCATGGTTGCTTAAACTCCGTGACGTCGGTACCCATCTTCTTCCACGGTCCATCGGCAGAAAAGTCACGTCCTATGACGTTTTCAAAGGTCTTACCAACAACACCTTTATAGGAGCTATAGCGGTGATAGTCTGTCTCACGCCGTATCCTACAGTAAATACCCATATCACGCATGATTTTAAGAACAGTCTTGAGGGCGTTCCTTACACCCAGCTCAGCGCGCAGACACATGGCTATCTGTCTGTGACCACAGCCGTTTGTAGTACGCGAGAAAATCTCTGCAACCGCGCGGTGTAGCTCTGGGCGCGTCGGCTTTACTGGGTGAGCTCGTGCATAGTAATAGGTAGACCTTGCAAGTCCTGAGCACTCCAGTAAATAGGACAAAGAGTACCCCTCACTGCACAAAGCACTCACAATCTTAGCCTTTACCCCGGTCAGAGCTCGTCTTTCTCGACCAGAGCGCGCAATTTTTTTAAGTAGGCTACTTCGGTCTCGAGCCTGCGGCAGCGCTCCTCAAGTTCCTGTTCGCGGGTGCGTTTCTGTGGCTTGGATTTAGAGCATCGCTTACATTGTTAACCGAGACTTTGTGTTCACAGGCACAAGGGAGAGTTAATAAGTTAATTAAAAAATAAGGACTCATTCTTATTGAAGTAAGTCCTTATAAATAACTAATAATATATAATTAAATATTTTAATTTTTATTTAGTATATGCATCTTTGATTTTTTCAAGAGCATTATCGATATATTTTGCGCTCTTTTTATATTGCGAAAAAACAACATCAAACCCATCTGGATCATCACAGATAAAGTTCCAATAATCTTTTCCGATTAATAATTCATCATCAGAAAAACTAGATTTTACAGAGCCCTGTTTCCATTCATTTCCTTCTCCATACATATTATATGCAGTTGCAAGATAAATCTTAATATTAGGAACAATGTTTTCTTCAATAAGCTTGTTCTTTAAAAGAAAATACTCAGTTAAAAGTTCCTTTTTCTCAGCAGGTGCCTTTTTACTGTCGAGATCGCCTCCTGCCTTAAGCTCCAAGAGAAAGTATTCTTCGGTAGCTGTTTTTACAAAATAGTGATCAGTTTTATGAGTATGATTAGGTAAATTATTTCTTCCTTTTTTTATTGGTATAAAGGAATTATATTGCGAAATCGAAGGTTTTTCTTTTTCATTTGAAGCAGAAGAAATGCTATTGTAAATTTCATTAATTCGTGTTTCTTGCTCAGGCAAGATATATGAAACAATGTCTCCGCGTACCTCATAGGAAAGAGCCGCAATTTTATTGCCTAGCTTTTCAAAAAAACTACCCATCGAGCTATCAAAGCTTCTGCATAAAGCACTATATATCATAAAGTCATCATTTAATTCAGCGATAAAAGCATTGTTCTTTTTACGGTTAATGGCGCCATTTGGATTGGCTATTTCTTTGATATGTCTGTCTTCAAGGCTATTTGCGAAACTTTTAACCATATCATCAATAATTTGTTCTATTTTTTTCTTCTTGGTACTATCCATTTTTTCTCCTAATAGTTAGTAATTAATAAATGTGTTACCTGACGGTCGTTTCTTGATTTAAAGTTGACCGAATACAAATTTGAAAAATCATAGACATGAAGTTTCTTTGAATAGCAAATTGGTTCTTCTTCTGAATATAGAGAATCAATAAAGTCGGTCTTTTTTATTACAAGCATAAAATTAGCTATACATTTTGTCTTAAGAAAATTTGCAAGGCGTTCATGATCATCTTGTGTAAATGTATTATTTGAATAAGATGAAAAATTCGAATCATAAGGAGGGTCTAAAAATATAAAGTCAGAATTATGAAGTAAGAAAGTATCGAAAAAAGTTTCGAAATCATTATTGTAAATATTGACATTTTTTAAAAAATTATTTATTTCTCCTTTATTGGAAATCTGTTTAAGTTTTTCATCAAATGTTTTCTTATTGTAGGAAAATCCACCATAAGGTGCATTAAATGAGCCTGAAGAATTATATCTAAACATTCCTGAATAGCTAAATTCACGAATATAATAATATAAAACCAATTTAAGAGCTTTATTACTAAAAGATATTTTGTTGTAAAGCTTTCTTAATAAAACAAATAGGGCAGCATGTAGTGAAGTATGAGCTGAAGAGATTACATCTATTTTATCCATTTTAAATTGATATATTGAAAGTTTTTTAAATCTTCGAAAACTTTCTATTTTAAAACTTTCAATAAACTCATAAGAAGTGAAGGAAAAAAGAGAAAGTAGATGATTTAACTGTTGATTCTCTAGAGAACAGATTAGAAAAGGGTCAAGAATACTTTCATTATAATCTTTAATTGAATTTTTGAATTCAATTGTATCTTCTAAATCTATTAAAAAATGTAGTAAATCATTCAATGAATTCAAGAGATTGAAAAAATTTGTATCATCGAATTTGATTGATTGGTAGAGACCAATTAATTCTTGAGACGTATCATTAATAAAATAATCGTTTATGGAGAGATCATTTAATGAAAAAAGGACAGATCCACCTCCTACAAACGGTTCATAATAATTCGAAATGGTAGGTGGAAGCGCATTTAAAATATGCTTCAATTCACGAGCTTTACCACCAGGATATTTAATAAAAGATTTCATAGAATCCATTTCGAACATGATGCTTAAATTTGACTTTGTCACAAGTTTAGCATTCATTCAAATTCGCTTTGACGTAAATAATAAATGTCGCTAGATTTCATTTTTTTCACCATCTTCTTTGATAGCTTCTACAATATTCTTTCGTGTTGCCATAGATAGAAAAATAGTCAAGAAATAACAAGCATAGTAAAATTACAACTCATATGTCTGCTTCTATTTACTTTTATACCTTCCCGCCCTTCTCCACCCACCGATAAAACGACACCGTTCATGTGAACCCCATCTGTTTGTGAACTGCGCCCCAAAACTTGGACGAATTTAATAAAGAGCTAGGCCACGAAGGACTGATTCCGGAACTCCTCCGGGGTCAGCCCTTTTAGTTCGAGGCTTTAGCCTGTTGAGCACGAGTAACGTGCAAAACATAAAACCACGCGCATTGAACTGCCTAGTAGCTGGAGTTGTTCGGTTGTGGACGGAATGCTTGTCTTCCGCGGCGCTGTCATTTGGGGTCCGGCATCTGTCGTTCGCCTCTTCTGTCGTGTTTGATGTTGAGTGTTCTGCGAGCGACCTTTCGCGGGCCGGCTAGCCCGTTGCCTCAGGTGCACCCAGGTAAATGGTACCCACCTGCAAGAATACGACATGCCGAGGTTGGCATTTTGGATACCGAGTATAGGATAAACGGTAAGACAGCAGCATTTGTCGAGAGGGCACTATCGATAGTAACAATCTCTCGCATGCTCAAGCTCCTTCAGGGTCGGATTGCAAAGATTGCTGAATGCAAATGCTATTTCAGGCATCACCAATGTTGATGCCTGAAATAGCTTTAATACGAGAAGAAGCTGATAGTAAGCAGGCGCAAGACACAGCTCAGGCCTGCTTAAAATTATGACCTTAGCACTATTGCCTTTATATTCGAATCATACTTGTATCGGTCAATAGTGCCGCTATGAAGGAGTTCTAATGCCTCATCAATTATGTCAAGAGAGACGTCAAACCATTCCTTTGGATGATAAATGCAACCTGATGCGTCTCTAATCTCGAAGGCAATGTTCACTTCTGAAAAGAAGCTGTGTAAATCTCCTTCAATTCTATGTGGATCAACATTAAAGCATCTTACGCTTCTAAGCAGAATAACTGGGGCCATCAGATATGTCGGCTCGTTTTCTGCATTACTAATCCTTTTAGTAACATCACCAGTGCTAAATCCGATTTTATGAAGGTTCTTAAAGGAACGGATTGATTCATCCGTCCCTCTGCTGCCGAGAACGTATATGTATCCGCTTTGGATATCGTCCGAATTAACTGCTGGGGATTCATACGGCTCGTCTAAAACCTCAGACACCAAATACCCTTCATGTGGGCGGTTTAGCGCTTTAACGAGCGAACGCATCAACATAGTCGATTCGGTACCGTTGTCAAAAATGCATCTCGTACGACCATCAAGTCTTTTGCGGCTACCTGAAGAAAAATCGCTCGTCTTGACATCCACCTTCATTTTTTCGAGATACATCAAGACTCCGTTTAAAACATAGAAACGGCCCGGAACAACTTCCGTGTCATGAAACTCAATTAGCTTTCGCCTTTTTTCAGCAAGGTCTTCGGCAACTAAGTTCAAAGCTGCTCTATAGTCATCAAAATCTTTGCATATTTGCCTATGAGCAACATACTCAGGATCCAGTCTGGAAGATGGCTTAACGTGCTTCAAAGAAAAAATACTCTGGTCTTCATCGTCCGAAAGCAGAATACCTAACGGATCATCTTGTACTAAATCCTCAAGCGGAATTGATGTAGTTCGAGCTTCATCCAGCAGGTTATAAAAGTCAAACTGAAGCAATTCGGAAACCTTTGCAGGATTGCTTCGAATTCCTATCAAACGAGAAAATAGAAGAAATTCTTTTAGATCCCCATTTTCACTTGGCTCGCGATTGTTGGTTTCGAAAAAATTCGTAATTTCAGCAAATCCATCAACCAAGCGATTGTAATCATTACGAGTCGATGGTCTTCTTCTTGGAGCAGTGTCCAGCAGACCCAGCGGATCATCTGCGAAAATATCTGAAAAATCCCTAGCCATTATTTTCATACTCGTTCTCACGCTTAATTCTCTGAATGTAAACCAGAGCTTCCGCAAGACGCTTTTCATAAGGATCCATAGAATCCAGGGAGGGCCTTCTTCCGGTCACGCGTGCAAAGTCATTGATTTTTGGCCAAAGTAAACGAGCCTCATTGTCAGTCATACTGATTTTAAACGAGGCAATACATTTCTGGACGGCCTTGAGCAGCTTCGGCGTAAGAGATTTAGAGACAACATCGAAAGCGTCCTGGAATGGATTGACGGAGTCGATGAGGTCGATATTTAAATCCTCGACAGTTACTAACCGTTGAGCGAGCTTCATAAAACCAGATTGGGAGGGTTTCGAAACGTTGTTTCCCTCTGCGTCAAATGTAGGAGCATTCTTGATTACTAGATCGCAGACAATATGCTCTCTAACCTCCTCGGTTTCTTCTTCCGTTAAATCAGGGTATTTCGCAATGATGATTTTCGGTATCAGGACCTTATTGACTACCTCTGGGTTAACAACGCCAGAAAGGGCCTTTTCCATATCTTCGTCCTGCAAAATACGAGCTTTTAGTTCGTCTAAATCGTTTTCAACTATATTCTTAGTTCTAAGCGTGCTTGGCTCCCGAATGCCTTTGACTTCTACAACCCTGTCATCATCCGAGTCGCTTTTCTTTGCTTTAAACGTAAGAACTGGCGTCATCACTTGCTCCATTAGAAGAGTAGCAGCGATAGCTTTCAGGATGTTGTTCACGGTGGTAATAACCTCATCACTGTCAGCATCCGGCTCAGCAATCAAGTTAGTGAATTGGGCGTGGCTTTTATTCTCACTATCTCTTGTGCATCTACCGATAATCTGGGTGATCTCAGTCAAAGAACCCCTATAGCCTATGGTCAGAGTTTGTTCGCAAAACGGCCAGTCAAAACCCTCCTTTGCCATCCCCAAGGCAATAATCAAATCTATATCATCCACACTCGATACAGTATTCAGATAGGCAACAACCCGTTCCCTTTCGGAGGGCACATCGTTAACGAGATCTGCAATTTTAATAACTTTGCCATCAGCTCTTCTGACGTGAATAATTCCGAAATCGTCAACATCAACGACATCACCAATAGAATCGATAATAAAATCGACCTCCATGCGCTTGTCTTTCGTTGATTCACCTGAATTTACATTTGGGATATGGAGGATTGTTTTTTTATCTGTGTCGAGAACCTCGCCAATCGACTCCGTGTACTTTCCGGTGTAAAATGCGAAATCAATGCCCAAAGACTTGAGGTACTTATAGCCATTGAACTGTTCATAGTAGTTATACGTAACTTTCTGAAATTTAGCTTCATCTTCTGGCATCAAAACAGGAAGGCCGTCACCTCTGAAATATGAGCCAGTCATTGCAACTATATTGGCGTTTGACTTTTCAATAAAATCGCGCACAAGAAGCCCAAGTTTATTCTCATGACTTGCAGAAACATGATGAAACTCGTCAATGCCAATTAGACAATTTGAAAAATTTTCAGCACCTATGTGAGAGCACGCAAAGCGAAGGGTCGCGTGAGTGCATAGTAAAATGTGCGCATCAGATTCCATAAAACGCTCGAAAGCAGCTGTTTTGTTATCTTCTCCACCAGGAAGACATAAGTTACAGCCTTCATCAACCGCCCAGTCAGAGTGGAATCCCGTTGTGGTTAAATCAGTATTTTTGAATGATTTTCCAATTGAACGCTCGGGCACAGCAATGATGACCTTTGATACCTGCTTTCTTGCAAGTTTATCGAGTGCTATGAACATCAAAGCCCTTGACTTGCCGGATGCTGGCGGTGATTTAAGAAGCAGATATTGCGCAAAACGAGCATCATAGGCACGGGCCTGCATAGGCCTCATACCCATGGCATTCGATGTAGAAGATGCTCCGGTTCGATCATATTGAACCGTCATTACATTGGATTGATTCATCTTTTTGCCTTTTCATATAGCGAAAACAAAACATCAAGTCTTTCGGTATCACCAGTAAACGGTCTTTCCTGAAAGCAATCGTCAACAACAAGATCGAGCGTGCGATGTGCTGCCGCAAGCGAAGCTGGTAAGTCCCCATACAGTTTTGCTAGGCTTATTTCGTAATACCTTTCTCGTTCGGCCAAAACATCCAGGGCGCACCTTCGTATTTTTTGCTGTTGTTCTTCTGTAATGCTGGGCATCGGAAATGTGTTGTATACGAGTCTGTTCGAATATCTAATACGCGTCTCATATCCGCCACCAACTGAACGTGCCCAAAGATTGTGCATTCTGGATGATAGAATTCCAAACATGAGTATATCGCAATCGTAAAGCACGAACAACAGATTGGTTGCAATGGTACCTGAATCAATAAATCCCATAGGAATGTATGCGTAGTTTTCGCTTGAAAGATTGGGGATGACCAAACTAAAAGATTTTGTCTCAAGGGTTTCCCTAAATCTATAAGGCTCGTTTTTTAGTCCATCTGACGCTTTTGATGTCATGCGCCACTCTCTTACCTTGTCATATATAGACTTGATTCCCTCAATCGAGATGGCTTCATCCGCCGTATTTTTATCTGGAGTCCATACACACCAACGCTCTTTATCGTTGATGAATTCGTCTCCACCGATAACGCGTTTTAGGTATTTCTCAGACTCGGGATATTTTGCAACGAATTCATCCTTTTCGGCTGCGTCCATCATTAGGTAGCCGTTATCGTATGGCATATTGCCTTTGGGCATTTTTGGGAACCCGTGTCCTAAAGGTTTATTGCTGTTTTTAACAAAACACATGTTTGGTGTCAGATAAGGGCCAATGCAGTCGACAGAAACAGACCTGACTCCGTCATTAATTGTTTTGTTTGTCGGATAATCAGCCGAAGAGAGACCTATTGCCACGACTGTAACGGCATTCGTATTTTGCGCAGCAGTCTTCCATTTGAACGCCTTATGGGCAAACGAAATCTCAACTCCCTGGTTAAATACTAATGACCACAACGCGGAGACCTGATCGCCTTGCGTGATGGAATTAGTTGCAAAGAGCGCCGCCTTGCTGGCAGTGCCAGCAATGTACTGAGCTCCTTTCATAATCCAGCCAGCAGAATAGTCAAGATTCTTCGTTTTGGGAGCACCTTTAAAAACGTAATCGCGACCCTGTTTTTGACGCGCATCCATTCTTCGAGATCCTCGATACTCTGGATTTGTCACAATGAATACGGAACCGGTATTAGGCTGTATGTTGTTCCAATCCGACAAAAGGGGGTCACCCTGATGGATTCTCTGCTTTGCTTCTGCAAAGGAGTTTCTAAATGATCTAAGGGTCCTGTCTTTCTCGAATCCAATATCAACTAGTGCAAGTGTGATGCATGATGCGGAGACTTTCGCTCGATCACGTTCAAGGCCCGTTACGTTTTTTAAACAACAAGTTTCAACAACTCTGTAGCGGTTGTCTAGCTTTGCTATCGCCCTGATAACGTCCTTTTCTAACTGCTTCAAATCCGAGTAGACCATAGAAAGGACGGAACCCACGCCGCATGAAGGGTCAAACAGAGAGATAGCCTGAATATTCGCCAAAAGAGTCATCAAAGAATCGATATCATCTTTCTTATCAGAGAGCTCTTTTCGATATTGCTTCAAGAACAGTGGGGCAGAAAGTCTCGAGACGTAAAGCGCTGACGTGTAATTAAAGGGCAAATCTTTATCGGCGGATGAAATAGCAGCTTGAACAACAGCGCCAATCACGTCAGGGGTCACTTTTGCCCAATCCCTTTGGAGCAAATCTTCAATAAGCTGATGTGCCTTTGAATTAATGTTTGGCCATTGAGCATCTTCGAGCGGATCAAGCTCATCGAAAAATGGAATTTCTTGCGTGAAGCTTGGATAGGAGCTTCGATCTTCTGAAGAGATTGCCCTGTCGAGAATCTGCAGAAAGCGTCGAGTTTCCGAACCCTTCGAATCGAAGTGTGATTTCAGGAGATTAGCAAAGCTGTTGTCCCTGTTCTCGATAAAGCCATCGAGCAGGCAAATCAGAAGAAACCTCAAAATGAAGCTGTCGTAGTCTTTTTCCTTGTTGTTTTTGTTAAGCTTTATCTGGTTTGCCAAACTTGCAAAGCCTGCAGAAATACTTTCGTCAAGAGCAAGGTCAGCGACGGGGCTGCCGCTTTCTATTCCGAGCAGCGGCAAAAAGAACGCGTAATGAGCCCTTAATTCTCGAATGAAGCATTTGAGGTGTAAATCTCTTTCAGAGTCATATGCAGCGATCTGCTCCCCGTTAACGGAAACGTAAAACCTAAACGATTTTCCTGAAACCAGATGACTTTTGGACAGGCCCAAGGTCGCAGAAAGGTCTTCGTCTTCATTCACTGAGAAAAAGATTTTATTTGTTACCTCGGCGTAGCTATAGCCTTCAGGGTCCCTTTTAATCCTCAGGCGCTCAAAGGTTGCTTTGGGGAAACCGAAAATATCTAGAAAAGATGCAAGGAACCCCCAAGGGTCATGAGATAGAGGTCCAGCAAGACGCCCTTCTATCTTTTCAACAAGAGTTGCCCCCATAAATGTTCCTTTCAACCAAATGCGCGCTTTATTCCATTTCTAGAATTCGTTTGGCAACGAATTCTGCCAGCTTTACAGGTACGGCATTTCCAATCGCTTGTTCTATAGCAGTCTTGCTTCCGACGAGAATATAACTTTCTGGAAAAGTCTGCAAATAGCTACGTTCCTTTGTTGTCAGTGCTCTGACAGATGGACCAATTGGAGCTTTATCGGCAGGATGAGATTGATAATTGGCGGGAATCGGACGATTTACCCCTCGAATCGTGGAGCTTGGTTCATCAATGGAAAAAACAGCTCTCCTTTGATAATTTCTTGGATGCATATAATAAAAATCCGTACCCAAAGAATTCCCCAAGTAATCACGCACGGTCATAGATTTCGAAGCGAGGTTCTTCTCAATTGCTTCATCAAGAAAATCATCTTTTTCGCCAATTTTCCCAATAAGAAAAAACCTTTTTCGTGCTTGGGGGACACCGCAACGGCTCGCGTCCAAAACGCGCATATTTAGACCATAGCCTGCAGTTCGAAACACAGCCAAAGCTTCTGGAAGGACGGACATCCTCTCAATGTTGTAAACATTTTCCATGACGAACCATTTTGGACGAATGGTCGACACAATCTCAGCAAACCTAATAGTAAGATTCGCACGCGAGCCGTGCTCCCTTTTTCCGGCAATAGAAAAATCCTGACAAGGAGGGCCTCCAATGATGATTTCAGGAAAGAACTTCCTAATTTCATCAATCGCTTCGTCACTATACAAATCAAGCTCCTCGATAGGGTGGTGGAAGTTTGCCCTATACAAGTCGACTGCAGGTTTCCAGTTGTCAAATGCTGCTACGACTTCAAAACCAGCGTTTTGGAAACCTAGGGACATGCCACCGCAACCCGAAAAAAGATCAACGCATCTCATCAAGCGTCATCTCCTCATATTGCTTTATTGCCGAGGCAACATAAGACGCGAGATTTACTGGAACGGCATTGCCAATCATTAGATTCAAATCGGTTTTGCTACCTTCGAAAATAAAAGTCTTTGGAAACGTCTGGATATAGCTGCGTTCAATGGGGGTAAGACACCTGACCTCGGGACCAATATCAACGGGATCTTTTGGATGCTTCTTGTAATTTGGGGGAATCGGGCGATCGACGCCGCGGACTGTTACAGATGGTTCATAGATACTAAAAATCGCACGGCGATTGTAGCTTCGAGGAATCCTGAAGTAATATTCAACTCCAAGGCTGTCACCAAGGTAGTCATGGACGGTCATGCGTTTATCGGATTTTCCCTTTTCAAGTAATTCGTCAAGGAAGCCGTCAGGCGCCCCAAGCTTTCCGATCATAAAGAATCTCTTTCGAGCTTGCGGCACTCCACAATAACTAGCATCAAGCACGATTTCGGAAAGGCCGTAACCAGCTTTCTTGAAGTTCTCGCGAACCAACTTGATGGATTCACTTTTTCGGATTTGAGGAACATTCTCCATGACAAAATAAAGAGGTCTGATATCGGCTACGATTTCACTGTATTTAATGGAAAGAATTGCGCGCCCTCCTTTTTCGTTTCTGTGACCAGCAGACGAAAAATCTTGGCAAGGCGGGCCTCCGATAATGATTTCAGGTGCACATGAAGCAATCAAAGAACGAGCTTCGTCTGAATTGATGTCAGTGCAGTAGATTGGGCGTTTGAAATTCTTCTCGTAGACTTTTACGGCTGGTTTCCAATTGTCGAAAGCAGCAACCACTTCAAAACCAGCGTTTTGGAAACCCAGGGACATACCACCGCAACCCGAAAACAAATCAACGCAGCGTAATCCCATTGCTCCTCCGTAATTCAGTATCATGATCATCGCAAAGATGACAAAAAACATTTTAACAACTATTATATCGCTGCCTGCAAAACAATCACAATCTCAGCCTTTACCCCAATCAGAGCTCGTCTTTCTCGACCAGGGCACGCAATTTTTTTTAAGTAGGCTACCTCGGTCTCGAGCCTGCGGCAGCGTTCCTCAAGTTCCTGCTCGCGGGTGCGTTTCTGTGGCTTGGACTTAGAGCATCGCTTACATTGCTAACCGAGACTTTGTGTTTACAGGTACGAGGGAGAGTTAAGGTAGCTGCATTATCCCTGTTAGCAGTACAATAAATGCATTAACTGCTCAGGCAATAGTTTTACGTGTTTTACTAAATTACAGAAAACAGTGTTCTTGCTTCTATAAATATGGAGGAATGAGGAATGATGGATCTAAACCTTCAGGTTAATGACGATGATCGTAAAAAGGCCATAAGAGAGCAACTTTCAACAACACAGCTCCATCTTGCTTCAACCGAAAAGTCCGTAGACGTTACAAATGCAATTAAAATTCCTTTAGATTATCTTCCATCACTAGGAGTTGCTTTTGGCCCCATTCCCACTATGTTTCGTTCAATCACGACAACAATAAATATTCCTACCTTACTGACCGTAACAGACAAACTTGGAAATCCTTTGGATCCAAACGTATTACAAACTTTTAAAGATGGATCAGGTTTACTTGGCTCATTTAGAGTCACAACGATGCCCTATAATCCAGCATTTTTAGCTATGGCTATTGCACTTGCTCAAATTAATAAGAAGTTGGATTCAATTCAGTCTTCTGTTGACCAAATATTTAAATATATGCGTCAGCGTGATAAGGCTGACATGCAAGGAAATCTAAAAACACTTGCTGATATTCTTAATGAGTATGGGTTTAATTATGGAAATACAGTATATATGTCTAATGCTCACATGAAAGTTTTAGACATCAAACAAAAGTCTGAGCAAGATATGGAATTATTCCGATTTCAAGTGCAGGAAAAACTACATAAGAAAAGTTTTATTGAGATTCGTGAAAGTGTTTCTAAACGCCTGGATACAGTCCTAGATTATCTTAAGGACTATCAGCTTTCAGCATATATTTATTGCTTTGCATTATTCCTCGAGCCAATGCTCTCTGAAAATTTTGAGAGCGGTAAGTTGAATGCTATTACTAAACGTATCGAGGAAGAATCTATTCGATACTTAGAGTTATATTCTGAGTGCTATGAAGTCCTTGAGGCTAGTACTCACAAATCAATTGATACAATCGTCTTTGGTGGGCTTTCATCAGTTGGGCAAAAAGCAGGTAAGGCTATAGCGGCAACAAAGGTCGGAGATCATACACTTATCGATGAGGCATTGGAAGGTGCTGGAAAGGGTATTGAGGGATTTAATGATAAGTATTCAAATAGTCTGACTGAGAAGTTGCTTAGTGCTAAAAGTTTGGATGTACTTCCATTTAAAGAAAACGTGGAAAATATCAATGTACTTTACAACCAACCATCTCAGCTGGCAATTGATGACAAAAATATTTATGTTCTCCCATGTTAGTGAGCATACTGCTTAGAATTAAACCATCAATTAATAAATTGGACTTGCTCTGAAAGAGCAGACAGAAGTCTTTTTGATAAGGACATCTATTATCTAGATGTCCTTATTTGTTCACACCTTAATATTAAATATAGAAAAAACAGGTCAAAGAACGAAATTCTTACCGCAGTAGCTCTTCCATGAGCATTATATGAATAGTCAATAGTGTGCAAATTTATGTACATGATAATCCTTCTTGTACTGATAGCATTTTATTGTCAAACATTAGCGCTTATTTATGTCTTGTAAAACAATAGGAAACAAGACAGGCATAAGAGAATAAGCTCCATGTTTGACCAAAGTAGAAAGAAGTTAGGTTGTAGTCGAAAGGACAAATGATGCTTTCATCCGTATTTGAAACTCTTACACCAGAGGAAGCTTTTGCAATC
>QWBZ01000482.1_pt1 | contig 21507 bp, 17 predicted proteins | sample 1972441 | NCBI WGS metagenome assembly QWBZ01 (sample SAMN09866721, study PRJNA288562) | Human oral metagenome isolate term6_saliva, whole genome shotgun sequencing... | isolation source: mouth | host: Homo sapiens | place: USA: California
TCGGGGATGACCAGACCGGATGCGGTGGTCTGCTCAGCCTGTTCGATCTTGATAACGACGCGGTCTTCCAGCGGCTTGATGGCCATAATCGGTTCCTCCGGATTGTGGATTAACGTTTGGTGCGAGACGGCGGCGCGGTGATGCGCCAGAAGGCCGCCTCGAGTGCTACCTCAACTCTAGTTTCACCGGTGCTTTCGGTCAAGAAAACCCGCCCTCCGCCGGAGCGTTTCACCGCAAGGCGAACAGGGGTCGGCACCGGGTCTGGGGCGGCCCGGCGGGCGGGCTCCGGCAGGGGGCGTACTTCCCCGGGCGAAGGCCCGTAAAATGGGGACATGCCCCACACCCCTAACGCATCCCCCGGAGCTCTTCCTGTAGAAGAATACCCGTTCGGTTTTTCTCCCGCTCCTCCGCTGCCCCTCAGCGACAACGCGCTCGCGGCAGCCGATGAGCTCTACCCGCTGGGCTCCGACACCCTCGGCGCCGTCACCTCCCTGCGTTCACGCGGGTTCAGCCCCGAGGAGTCTGCACAGATTATTTCGCTGGCGCAGGCCCGTACCCGTGCGCGCACCAAGTTCGGCGAGCGCGCCCGAACCCTCATGCTCACGCAGGAGGCCTCCGAGCAGGCCACCCGCCCGGTGATTGCGCACTACCGCGCCGACCGCCTCGCGCGGGTTCCAGGACTCGTGGCCGATCTGGGGTGCGGTATCGGCTCGGATACCGCCGTCTACGCCGCGGCTCGCGGTTCCGTCGTGGCGGTGGAGCTCGATCCGCTGACCGCCTCGTTCGCCGCGGCAAACCTGGCGTTCTGCCCGCGGGCACGTGTGTACTCGGGCGATGTCACCGCCTACGACCCCGCCAGCGGTGCGGGCTCGGAGGCTCCCCTCACCGATGGCGCGGGCGCCTCCCCCGCCATTCTGTGGTTGGACCCGGCCCGCCGCGAGCTGCGCGGGGCCAGGAAGGCGCAGACGGAGCGCCTCTTCGACCCGGAGGCGTTCTCGCCCCCGTTCTCGTTCGTGCTGAATCTGGCGCGCACCGGCATGCCGATGGGTGTAAAGCTGGGGCCCGGTTTTCCGCACGAGGGTATCCCCTCCCCGGAGAACATCGCCTCGGAGGAGAACCCCGCCCCGCGCGTTGAAGCGGAGTGGATTCAGTCGGAGGGTTCCCTCGCCGAGCTCGTCCTCTGGTTTAATGCGCTGGCCCAGGAGGGCGTGGCCCGCACCGCGACCTCGGTGCGCGAGCTGCCCGCCGACACGGCATCGCCCGCGACCGAGGCGACCGGCGAGGTTGCCGACCTGCTGCCACCCTACGAGGCGGTGAGCTTCCGTAGCGCCCTCACGGCGGCCGAGGCCGAGCGGAGCGTGGAGGTTCCCGTGTCCCTGCCTCAACCCGGCGAGTACCTGCTGGAGCCCGCCCCCGCGATTGTGCGCTCGCACCTGGTGGCCGAGTTTGCGCAGAGCATCGGCGCGCAGCTGCTGGACGAGCACCTGGCCTATCTATGCTCAACCGAGCCGGTGGAGCATCCTCTGGTCGCCTGCTACGAGGTGCTGGAGGAGATTCCCCTGCAGGAGAAGCAGTTGAAGCGGTGGGTGCGCGAGCAGGGTTTTACCGCGCTAACGATTAAGAAGCGCGGCGTGGATATTGTGCCGGAACAGCTACGTGCGCGACTGCTGGGTTCGGCGGGCTCTAAGCCCGCCAAGAAGAAACAGAAAAAGAACGCTAATTCTTCTGGTGGCGCGCAGGAGTCCTCGTACCGTCCGGCAACGCTGGTCTTCACGCGCATCGGCGCGGGCAGAGATTCTCGCCGAGTCGGCTGGCACGTGCGTCCGCTCTAGCCTCGTCCAACCCCGACTGCCCAGTACCGTACTCGGTTACCGTTCGTGACGATTCGTTACGGTACCGGTTCCGGATTCTGCGCTCGACAGGGCGTTGAGCACCGCCAGACCGTACACTAGATACGGTGCCTAATAAAGATACGGGGCCTGATAAAGACATGCTGCCCAGTAGAGGTACTCCCCCGCGGAGTAGGCTCTCACCAGTTAGTCCCCTGCCGGGCAGATCTCACCGATAGCAAACTTCCGTAGTCGGCACTGTGTACGACACTATTTCCAGACGCAGGAAAGGTCCTATGATCGACTTTGCTTCCTCCCCTCAGTCCACCCTCGGCGTGGAATGGGAGATTGCACTCATCGACCGTGAAAGCGGCGAACTGACCCAGCGCGCCGCCGAGGTGCTCGGCATCCTGCGCGAGCGCCGCCCCGAACTGCTGGAGCCCGCCTCCGACCGGGCACACGTGACCGGGGAATTCCTGGAGAACACCATCGAGGTCATCACCGGCGTCTGCACGACCGTGGCGCAGGCCTGCCGCCAGCTGCAGGAGTTGACCGACACCATTCGCGAGATTACCGACGGGCTGGGTATCGAGTTCTACCCGGCGGGCACACACCCGTTCTCCCGCTGGTCCGAGCAGCCCGTCGTGGCCAAAGAACGCTATCGGCGCGTCGTGGAGCGCGCCCAGTATTGGGGCCGCCACATGGTCATCTACGGCGTGCACGTGCACGTGGGTGTGGATTCTCGCGATAAGGTTCTGCCGCTCGTTGACGCGCTCACCAACTACGGGCCGCACCTGCTGGCGCTCTCCTGCTCCTCCCCATACTGGGAGGGCATCGACACCGGTTACGCCTCGCACCGCACCCAGCTCTACCAGCAGCTGCCGACCAACGGCCTGCCCTTCCACTTCGACACCTGGGAGCAGTACAACGAGTACCTGAATTCACTGGTGGCGACCGACGTGATTAACGACCCGAGTGAGGACCGCTGGGATGTGCGCCCGGTTCCGCGCTACGGCACCATAGAGATGCGCTATTGCGACGGCCTGGCCTCCCTGCCGGATGTTGCCGCGGTTGTGGCGTTCACCCAGTGCCTGGTGGAGTACTTCTCCCGCCGCATTGAGACCGGCGACAAGCCCGAGGTGCTGGCCCCCTGGCACGCGCAGGAGAATAAGTGGCGCGTCGCCCGCTACGGCCTGGAGGCAAAGATCGTGGTTTCCAACGCGCCGGAGCAGCGCACCTTGCGCGAGGACTTTGAACTGCTGCTGCCCGAGCTGGAGCCGGTGGCCCGCGACCTGGACTGCGAGGTGGAGCTGGCACAGGTGCGCCGCATCCTTGCGGAAGGTACGGGAGCCGACCGCCAGCGTGCAGTGTTCGAGCGCACCGGCTCGATACGTGAGGTGGCACTAGACGTTGCCGCGCAGTCTCGTGCGCGAGCGCTGCGTTAGAGCTACTCTCCCGTAGCTAAAGCTTGAACACAGAAATGCCTCGGCGCAGTCATCATGAGACTGTGCCGAGGCATTTCTACGAGCTTTTTTAGAAGCAGGCAGTTTAGAAGCAGACGGTGGTCACCGGCAGCGAGGAGTCCGTCGTGAAGTCCACGCCCGAAGGCTCGCGGCCCGCGGCGACCAGGCGGGCGCCCAGGGCGGCAACCATCGCGCCGTTGTCGGTGCACAGGGTGAACTTCGGGATAATCAGGCGCACACCCTCGGAGGCGCATCGGGCGGCCAGCAGCTCGCGCAGACGCGAGTTTGCCGCCACGCCACCGCCGAGTAGCAGGGTCTTCATGCCCTGCTCGCGGCAGGCGAGCATTGCCTTCTTGGTGATGACGTCCACGACCGCTTCTTGGAAGGAGGCGGCGATATCAGCAACCGGGACCTCTTCACCGGCGGCTTCGAAGCTCTCAATCACGCGCGCCACTGCGGTCTTCAGGCCCGAGAAGGAGAAGTCGTAGCGATGCTCTCCGGGGTTCTCGGCGGTGCCCATGAATTTGCGGTTCGACAGGCCGCGCGGGAACACGAAGGCGTTGCGGTTGCCCTCTGCGGCGGCGCGGTCGATGGCGGGGCCGCCCGGATAGTTGAGGCCGAGCAGACGGGCGACCTTGTCGTAGGCCTCGCCGGCGGCGTCATCCAGGGTTGCGCCGAGCAGGCGCACATCGGAGGTAATGTCGCGCACCTGCAGGATTTCGGTGTGACCGCCAGAAACCAGAAGCGCGCCCAGGCCGCCCGAGCCGGCGTTGGCCAGCAGGTCGGAGCCGTCCTCGGTGCCGTTGTCCTCGAGCAGGCCAACGCCAACGTGCGCGACCAGGTGGTTAATGCCGTAGAGGGGCTTGCCGGTGGCGATGGCGAGCGCCTTTGCCGCGGAAACACCCACCATGAGGGCACCGGCCAGACCGGGACCCGCGGTCACGGCGATGGCGTCCACCTCGTCGAGGGTAATGTCCGCTTCGGCGAGTGCCGCCTTGAGGGCGGGAATCATCGCATCCAGGTGGGCGCGAGAGGCGATCTCAGGAATCACGCCGCCGAAGCGCACGTGCTCCTCCATCGAGGAGGAAATGGTGTTGCTCAGCAGCTGCGCGCCGCGCACAATGCCGATTCCGGTCTCGTCGCAGGAGGATTCAATGCCCAACACGAGGGGTTCGCGAGTGCTCATAGTTCGTCTTTCTGTCGCGCGGCCTCACGTCGGCCGCGCGTAGTAATGCTGTGGTGAAGAAAATGGCTGAGGAATGAGGGGGAATACCGTGCTATCTAGAACGCACATTCCATGATAATGGCGTCGGTCCCGTCATCGTAGTAGCGGCGGCGCACGTGAATCTGGCGGTAGCCGTTACGTTCGTAGAGGCGCTGGGCGCGCGGGTTGTCGGCACGCACCTCCAGCAGGATGCGCTCGGCCCCCAGCTCGCGGGCTCTCGCGTGCATCTGCTCGAGCATGGCCCGGCCGAAGCCGTGCCCCTCGTACTCGGGAAGCACACCGATGGTCTGCACGTCAGCGGTATCGGCGACCACCATGGTGCCGCAATAGCCGATAGCGAGCCAGGTATCTTCCCCATCGGTGAAGTACCGTTCGGTAACGGCATCCGGGTCATCGCCCGCCGCGTTCTTCGTAGGGATCTCCAGCAGGTAGTACGTGCGGGTCGGGTGGGTGATTTCCGCCAGGAACATGTCGATGTGCCAGGCGTCGGCGGGGAATAGGGTGGTCTCCATGGCATGCATGGCCTGCACATCGGGCAGCTCAGCCACGCGCAGGCGAGCACCTATGGCCAGACCGTCCCGCACGATGTTTTCAGAGTTCTCAGTGGAGTTCTCGGCTGCGCTCATTTAGCCCTCCCTCTGCCCGACAGTTTGTGCGGTAGCCCGTGCGGCCTGCTTCTGCTGGCGGGCCAGCATCGCGGCGGGGATCTTCGCATCGGAGTCACGCAGGTACAGGGCTGAGGTGTCGAGGCTCAGGGCGTCAAGGCCCCGTCGTGCCGCGGCAGCCAGCAGGTACTCGGCGTGGGGGTGGATTCCCTCCCCCGCTTCCACAAGATCCCAGCCCAATTCGCGCAGGGTTTCGGCGTACAGGCCGGCACCGTAGCCGTAGGCGTAGGAGGGGCCCTCACCGGGCAGAATTTCGGAGGCGGGGCTCACGGTCGGCCCGTCCACCAGGCTGTAGCCCTCGGCGTTGACGCGGTAGCGTGCGGAGTAGACCTCGCGGCGGCGCGCATCGGAGGCGACCAGCAGCTCAGCGCCTTCCGCCTCGCCGGCTCCCCCGCCCTGAGCGAATACCCGTTCTTGATAGGCACGCTCGGCCAGAGCGGTCAGACTCATCATGCCGTACACGGGCACGGACCAAGCAAATCCCAGGGCGCGCGCGGTGACAATACCGGCGCGCAGGCCGGTGAAGGGGCCCGGGCCGGTACCGGTCAGAATCGCGTCCAGCTCCTCGCCGCGAACGCCGGCCTCCTGCAGGGCGGCGTGGGCGAAGGGGGCCATGACTTCGGCGTGGGAGCGGGTATCTTCGCTCTCGAAGCGGGCCAGGATATCAAAGGAAGCACCGGCTTCGGAGCCGTGCACGCGGGCGAGCGCCACGGATGCGGTGGCGGATGAATCAAGGGCAAGTACTAGCACCCTCCCATTCTAACGCGCACCCGCCGAGGCCCCCGGCGGGTGCGCCGGGAGCGATACGCGGTACCCGAGGGGCTCCGGGAGGCTTATAGCGGGCCGCCCGCCATATCTGTGCGGGGGGCTACGCCTCGCGGAGTCGGTCGGCGAGCTCCTCGAAGGTACCCTCCCAGCGGGGGCCGAAGGCGCGCACGCGCAGCAGGCGAGGCTCGGGCACATCTGCCTCGAGGTCCTCACCATCCGAGCCGTCCTCGGCTACGCTCTCATCTTCGTCGTCCCAGCTGAATTCCTCCGAGTAGGCAAAGCGCGCATCGGCACCCGTCAGGCGGGTAAAGTCCAGCTCTAGGCGGGAATCGCTCAGGTGCTCGGCCTTGCCGCGACCCCACTCGATGACGGTCACCGAGCGCGGCAGGGAGAACTCCAGGTCCAGGTCGTCGAGCTCCTCGGCGCTGGAGAGGCGGTAGGCGTCCACGTGCACCAGGTCGGGGCCGCCGGGCCGGGGGCCCTCCGGCAGGTTCGGGTGCACGCGGGAGAGCACGAAGGTCGGGGAGATAACGCCCTCGCGCACGCCCAGCCCCTCCCCCAGGGAGCGGGTGAACGTGGTCTTGCCCGCGCCGAGCTCACCGGAGAGTAGGAGCACGTCCCCGGCCTTGAGGTATTCCGCCAGGGCGAGCGCCAGGCGGCGCGTGTGCTCGGGCCCGGTCACGTCCAGGTCGAGGGCGGCGGAGACATACTCAGACATCTTTACCCCTCGCGCTCTTCGTTTGCGGTCTCGGCGGTCTCGGTGCCCCAGAGCCCGTCGAGTTCGGCCTCCACCCAGGAGCCGCCCATGTACACGCGGGGCACGCGGTACGAAATGCGGGTCACGATTTCGTAGTTAATGGTCTGCGCGGCCTCGGCCCATTCTTCGACGGGAGGGTTCTCACCGGCTCCGAAGAGAACCACCGGGGCTCCCAGGTAGCCCAGAGCGGGGTCGCTCAGGCCCGCCTCGCCCAGGTCGACAACCATCTGGTCCATGGCGATGCGACCCACCACTCGGTAGTTCTTACCCTCCGGTCCCGCGGGGATACGCCCGGCCGCTTCGTCCTGTGCGCCGGGGTAGATGCGCACCGGCGCGTTCTCCGCGATGCGGGGCACGCCGTCGGCGTAGCCGAGGGGCACCAGAGCCAGGGTCGTGGGCTTCTCGGTGTAGTAGCGTAGGCCGTAAGAAACGCCCTGACCTGCGGGAACTTCCTTCACGTTGGCGATGTAGCTGCTCACCGTCATGGCCGGTTCAAGCCCCAGGTCCGCGGAGGTCGCCTCGGGAAGCGGGGAAAGACCGTAGAGGGCCAGGCCGCAACGCACGCCGTCGACGAGCAGGCTCTCGTCGGCCTGCCAGCCGTCCAGGGCGGCGGTCAGGGTTGCGGGAGAGTTGGCCAGGTGCACGAGCTCGGGAGTCAAACCCGCATCCTTCGCCCGGGCGACGAAGCCCTCCAGAACCTTCAGCTGCTCCGCGGTTTCGGAGCGGAGGGGTTCGTCGGCCACGGCCAGATGGCTGAAGATTCCCTCCACGCGAACCAGGCCCTCGCGTTCCAGCTGGGCGGCGCGGGCCACGAGGGCCGGCCACTCTTCGACCGTGGCGCCGTTGCGGCCCAGGCCGGTATCGGCCGCCAGATGCACGATGGCGCGCTCGCCGGTGCGTTCGGCGGCGGCGGCAACCGCCTCCAGGTCCCAGCCGGAGACGCCCAGGCGAACGCCCTCGCGCAGGGCCGCGTCAAAGTCGGTGGAGGGGGTGTGCAGCCAGGCGATGAGGGGGGCTTCGATACCGTCGGCACGCAGCTCCAGGGCCTCGTTGACGTGCACGAGACCGAGCATGTCGGCGCCGGCGGCCAGAGCGGAACGAGCCACCGGGTAGGCACCGTGGCCGTAGGCGTCCGCCTTGACGATGGCGATGAGCACGCGGGGGCCAATCAGCTCCTTGAGGCGGCGCACGTTGTGCTCGATGGCGTCGAGGTCAATGTACGCGGTGCGTTCCTCACGCTCGGGGGTGCAGGGCGGGCAGTACAGCGGTGCGGCCTGTTGCTCGGAGGGGTGGGTCATGTCCGTCGAGGTCTTTCTCGTGGTGGGTTCTTTCGTGGGCCGCCGTGAGGCGGCCGGTCTGTACTAAATTCTAGACCTCCCGACGTGCGAAAGTCCTGTCGCGATACACTAGGCGGGTAGGTCTTTGCGCTGTGCTATAGAGAGGAAAGCGTCGATGAGTAGCCCCGAGGCAGTCCGAACGGTTCACGTGTACTCTATGCACACCGACCCCTTTGCACAGCCCGGTAGCGGGGATGCGGGCGGTATGAACGTCTACATCGCGCAGTCCGTGCGGGCCATGCTCGCCCTTAATCCTCAGCTGAATGTTGAGGTTTTTACGCTGAACCGCACCCCGCAGGCTCCCGAACGGGCGCATGTCGAGGACCCCGAGTGGGGTTCGCGCCTGGTACGTCACTACATTGACGTTCCCGCGGCGCGCGAAGCGACAAAGAATGACCTTGCCGAATACCTGGAGGACTTCGCCCAATCCTGCGTCACCCAGGCCATGAATGTTCCCGATGTGATTCACGCGCACTATTGGCTCTCCGGCTGGGCTGCGGTGCAGGCAGAGGGCGCGTGGAGCCGCAGGCTCTTTCCCGGGCGGGTTCCCGACGGCTCCGGTAGCTCCGGCAGTTCCGGCGAGTATCGCCTCTCGACCAGGGCCGTCGCAATTTTCTTCACCCCGCACACCACCGCGGCCGCCAAGGATGCGCGACGCGGCCCGGGCGAACCCGCCGAACCGCGTATTCGCCACAGCATCGAGAACCGGTTACCGGCCTTCGTGGACGGGTACATTGTGAACACCCCGCTGGAGGCCGAGGAACTGGCGCAAAGCCACCCGAGCCTCTCCGGGCGAATCAGCATTATCACCCCGGGAGTTGATACCGACATCTTCCGCCCGCTCCCCGGCGTTCACCCCGATCACGACACCTCCGAGACCCGGTGCCGCATCGTGTTTGCCGGCCGACCCCAGCCGTTGAAGGGGCCGCACCTGCTCGTGGAGGCGCTCGCCCTGCTCCCCCGTGACCTCCAGGTGGAGCTCGATATTATTGGCCGTTCCGAGTCGGACTACGAGCAGCGTCTGCTGGAGCGCGCCGCCGAGCTCGGCCTCGCCAATCAGGTTCGACTGAAGGATCCGGTACCGCCGGAGGAGCTCGCCCTCATCTTCCGCAGTGCCGACATCGTGGCCTGCCCTTCCTCGTCTGAGACCTTTGGCCTGGTCGCTCTGGAGGCGCAGGCCTGCGGTGCGGCGGTCCTCGCCTCCGACGTTGACGGCCTGCGTTTTGCCGTGGAAAACCACCGTACGGGTCTGCTTGTGGCGCCCCGCACCGCCGAACGCTGGGCGGTGGCTATCGAACGCCTCGTGCGCGCCCCGTACCTGCGCCACTCCCTGGGGGCGAACGCGGCGGCCCGCGCCCGTTCGATGAGCTGGGAATCCACCGCCCGCAAGACTCTGGACGTCTACGAGACCGCTGTGCCGGTGCCTCGGCCCGCTGAAACATAGCCGCTTCGCGAAGCTTACGTCACCCTCGACTTTTCTACTTCTACCAATTCCCCAAAGGAGCTTTCATGTCCTTCTCCATGAGCCGCGATGAATTCGCCGCTTACCTGGACTCCGCCCGCATCACCGGCGAGGTGGCAACCCCCCGCGAAAACAACCTGGACCATATTCAGGGTTTCCTTGACGGCAACGAGCACCTCGAGTTTGGCGTGCAGTGGACCCGCGATTGGGACTACGACTCTGTGTTTGAGGTGATGGTTCGCCGCGCCGGTCTGAACTCCGACCGCTCCCACACACACGGCCAGGACACGATCGGTGCGGAGCAGTGCATCAGCGCCCTGGAGGAGTACGCCCGTATCTTCGGTGATGCGGTGCGCTCCGGCTCCCGTATCCTGTTTGCGACCGGTCACCCGGCGGGCCTCTTCCCGATTTATGCGGTGCTGGCCGCGGCGGCCCGTGCCGCGGGTGCCGAGGTCCTTCAGATTGAGGAGGGCGAGCGCTTCCTGGACGGCGATGTCCGCCAGATTATGGACGTCGTGATGTTCGAGCAGTACGGCAATCTGCAGCACACGCACTTCCCCGGTCCGATGCGCATCGCCCTGGACCAGTTGCAGGCCCGCGGCGTGGTCCCCGACCTGGTGGTTTCTGATCACGGTATGGCCGGCTACGCCTCGTCGACGCGCAAGCTGCTGACGATTGGTATCGCCGATTGTAACGACCCGGGCCTGTTCGTGGCCGCGGAGCAGGGGGATCTGCCGGTGTGCGTGCCGATGGACGATAACGTCCCGCCGCGCCGTTACGAGCCGATGATTGATTTCATCCTGGACCGCGCGGGCCTCGAGCGCCCCTAGTAGGTTCTCGCCGTTTTCGTCATGGTTTACCCCGCTGGTCGGGCTGCCGTGTGTAACTCGATACCCCGGATCCGCAGGTTCCCGCCTCGCAAGGTCCGGGGTATCTTATTGTCACTATTCCTCGTACTCGACCTACCGCGGACGGGCTTTTACGCTGTTCTGAGACCCCCCCCCGGAAAGATACACGCGGGTGCCAAATATAGCGCCCATCATTTAGTTATCTCCTAGTCGAGAAAGCTTATACATCTTTCACCCTCTGTGATTGATTTCATCACTATAGGCGACAGATATCGCTATCGTTCTTCGGGACGGAAGACCCATAAACCCGTAGAATAGTTTACGGAACACGTTATTGTGCTTCTGGCTCGATATAACGCTCCATTAGGCGCCTCACCAGCGTCTTTACCGTAATCCCTGCCATTGTTTACTCAGCACGGTTACTGTTCACTCATTCAACAGACAAAGATAAGAATACGGCTCCTTGCACCGATATTTAGGGGTAAATGTGCCTATTCGCCGCTCTCTGTCCGCAGCACAGGACAAATTTCCGGGGAAGATTACACCGTTGAAAGTACAAGATCGTCTCAAAAAAATGTGGGGTGCAGACTTCGTTGTTAAGCGAAGCTGGCACCCGAAGGTTCAGCGTGCCCTCTACCTGGGTGATTTTGCATCCATCACCCTGGCGGTTCTCGCTGCCCACCTTATTCGCTTCGGCCTAGAAAACGCAGACCTGCCCTACGTGAATGTCTGGCCCATTAACGTTCTGGACGGCCGAGTGCCCGCTCTGGATTACATTTTCCTGGGCGTCGGCATGATTATCGGCTGGTGGGTTATCCTCCAGCTCAATGGCTCTCGTAGTCTGCGCATCATGGGCTTCGGCACCGAGGAGTACCGCCTCATCACTCGCGGTACTACCTATTTCTTCTGCGGGCTTATTATTCTGGCGTTCTTCCTCAAGATTGACGTCACCCGCATGTACTTGCTGATTGCTTACCCGCTGGGCCTTCTCTTCCTGCTCATCGAACGTTGGATGATTCGTCAGGGCCTGGTGCGTTCCCGTATCCGCGGTCGCGCGCTAACCCGCGTCATGATTATTTCCGATGTGACGGCCGGTCAGCACCTGTATAAGAACCTGGAGGGCGTGATCGCTTCCGGCCTGTCCCCCGCTGCGTTCTATCTGCCCGGTTTCACCCCGGGTACCACTGTTGCTGGTGCACCGATTCCGGTGCTCGGTTACAGCACTTCTCCGGCTGACATTATGGATGCTATCCGCGAGAACGATATTCACATGGTTGCTGTTACGAATGGTCACCACTTGAGCCCGGATCAGGTTCGCCTGCTGGGTTGGAAGCTCGCGGACGCCCACATCTCACTGATTATGGCTCCCGCTACGACCGATATCGCCGGCCCCCGTATGCACATGCAGCCGCTGAACGGCCTGCCGCTGGTGCACGTGTCGACCCCGCGCATCACCGGCTTGTCGGCCTTCTTCAAGCGTTCCGTGGACGTCATCGCTTCGGGCCTGGGTCTGATTCTGCTGTCCCCGCTATTCCTGGTGGTGGCTCTGCTGGTGAAGCGTGATGGTGGCCCGGTCTTCTTCCTGCAGAGTCGTGTGGGTCTGAACGGTGAGCTTTTCAAGATGGTGAAGTTCCGTTCGATGCGTACTGACGCTGAAGAGGTCAAGAAGCGCCTCATGGAGCAGAACGAGGGTAACGGCGTGCTCTTCAAGATGAAGGATGACCCGCGTATTACCCCTATTGGTAAGTTCATCCGCAAGTACTCGATTGACGAGCTGCCCCAGCTGTGGAACGTGTTCATCGGCGATATGTCGTTGGTGGGCCCCCGCCCGCCGCTGGTGGAAGAGGTCGAGCAGTACGAGGATATCGCGTACCGTCGCCTGCTGGTGAAGCCCGGTATTACGGGCCTGTGGCAGGTGTCGGGTCGTAGCGACCTCTCTTGGGAAGAGTCGGTTCGCCTGGACCTCTACTACGTTGAGAACTGGTCGCTGACCGGCGACTTCATCATTCTCCTGCGCACCGTTCGTGCGGTCTTTGCGAAGGAAGGCGCGTACTAAGATACGCCGTGGGTTTTTCCCACCGGTGTGTATGCCGCTCTAGAGAGGTTGTCCCGGCACAGGCATCTCGAGCATCGCACACCGATACGTAAATGCGTCGAAGGGGCGTGAACCCGTTGGGTTCACGCCCCTTCTGCGTTTATCTGCCGTATTCATGCTGCGATTGAAAGCCTCAATCGTTTAGGCAGTGGGCCGCGCGGGAGATTCTTTCCCTAATCCGCGAGGAGTCGTGCGATTACCTCCGGCAACATCTGAGCCACTCGAGTGGCGGGTGCGGGCCCATCCAGGGGGTCTGCGGTATTTCCGGTGACGCTGGCTCGGGCGGCCTGACCGTGCAGGTAGACGGCGAGGGCGCCCACTGCGGAGTAGGTGCACACCTCGATGGGCTCGTCGCCGGCGTTGAGCACTGCAATGGTTTGGGCCAGCAGAGCGCCGTAGATACCGGTTAGGGTATCTCCGCTACCGGCGGTGGCCAGCCAGGGGGTTCCGCCGGCCACGCTGTAGGTGGCGCCGTTGGGGGCCGCGATAATCGTGTATCCGCCCTTGAGCATGACGGTTGCGCCGGAGAGCTCGGAGGCGGCACGCGCCCAGCGGAAGGGTTCAGCGTCGATATCGCGGCGGCTGGGCACGATGGCATCCCCCAGATGAGCTTCCCAATCGCTGGGAGCAACCTCGTGCACGATGCGCAGGAAGCGTTCAAGCTCGCCGGCGTGCGGGGTCAGAATCTTGTGGGGTCCGAGGCGCTTACCGGTGGCCAGGTATTCAGCGGCCAGGTCGCAGGCACCGGCATCCAGGATGGCCGGCTCCGGCGCGTGCAGTAGGTAGCGGTTCTTATCCAGCGAGTCGTGGCCGGATCCGGAGCCACCGGCCCATACGGTCACCCGCTGCACTGCGGGGGTTCCGGAGAAGTAGACGGCCTCGGGGTTGTGGGCAATCATGAGCTGGCGTAGCTCGTGGGAGTTCGTGCCAAAACGTACCATACCCACGCCGCAATTGAGCGCGGCGCGCACGCTCATCAGGGCCGCCCCCGGGTACTCGAGGCTTCCGGTGAGCATACCGAGTCCGGCACACCCAGGGTGTAGAGCTTAACGTCGCCGGCGTGCTCGCTGTGAACGGTTCCGAGCGGTAGCTTACGGCCGATGAAGGTGACGGTGCGGTCAGCGCGCAGAACGGGTTCGTGAACGGTCCCTCGGTTGTTGTCGATACCAGAGGGGGTGTCAACGGCAAGCACTCGGCCGAGGCGACCCTTCTTCTGGGTTGCGCACAGGGTACGCAGGAACTCCCCCGCTTCTCCTCGCACGGCGCCGCTCGAGCCAGTTCCGAGGATGCCGTCAATGATGAGGTCGTATTCCTTCACCTGTTCCAGGGCTTTGGCGGGGTCGAGCACCCGCGTGCCTTCGCCGCCCTCACGGGCGATAAGCTCTAGGTTCTTTTCGCTGGGTTCGAAGACCACGGCGTCCACACGGTGCCCGTTAGCGCTCAGCCGAGCGCCGGCGTAAACGGTGTCAGATCCGTTGTTGCCCGGGCCGACGAGCAGGAGTACGGAGGCTCCCTGTCGGCCATCGAGCAGGCCAATGGCTTCGGTAGCGACCGCGTCGGCGGCACGCTGCATGAGGTAGCCGTCGTAGTCGGGTGCCTCGATGTAGGGCTTTTCCGCTTCGCGAATCTGGGATGCGGTGTAGATAAGCTTCATTGCTGTCTCCTTAGTGGCGGCGGATGGACCGGGGTGCCGCGGGGCGCGGCGGGTGGGACCTGCGGCTAAACGATGGCGCGAAGAATCCTCTTCTACCCCTCGTCAGCGGAGGTTTCGGTGATGACGCTGAGCCGGTAGCTTTCGGGGTTGAACTTCCGCAGGTGCTCCAGCTCGGCGTCGCTCAGATACTCTGCGGTAGCGATGGCAATAGCCATGGGCTCATCGTGGGTGAGTGAAAGGTGGATGCGGTTAATCCCGAGCTTTCGAGCGCGGTCGGCGATAGTACCGCGAATAATGAGGTAGGGCTGCCCGCTATCGGCGGTGGCGACCTCGCAGTCCTGCCAGTTGAGCCCGGCGGGCGCTCCGAGAACCTTGGCGACGGCTTCCTTGGCGGCGAATCGCACAGCTTGGGAACGCACGTTACGGCTTCGCTCGTTGGGGGTGAAAATGCGGCGTACGAAGGCCGGCGTTTCGGTGATGATCCGTTCGAAACGCTCAATATTGACGGTATCTACGCCGATTCCCATGATCATGAGGTACACCTTCCCTTGGCGGGTACTACGGCCGCGGTCGTTGCGGCTTCTCTTGTTTTAAGTCTAGCGAGCTTCCACGCTTCTGTGCGGCTAAGCGTCAAATATGACGCGTTTCAAATCTCCTGACGTTCCTGTTCGGTTACTCTGCGCGTTGTCTTGTACTCGTCATTCGGATAAATGCAAAGGGCGGTGGTTGAGTTCCCTAGGGAACTCAACCACCGCCCAATCGAGCAGCGTTCGAGCCGTGTGATTACTCCACGGTCACGGACTTTGCGAGGTTACGCGGCTGGTCAACGTCCAGGCCCTTAGCTTCAGCCAGTGCGCATGCGAAGATCTGCAGGGGCACGGTGGCCAGCAGGGGCTGCAGCAGCGAGGGGCATGCCGGGACGGTGATGAGGCGGTCTGCGTAGGGCTTGACTGCCTCGTCGCCTTCTTCAGCAATGACGATGGTGAAGGCGCCGCGAGCGCGCACCTCCTGGATGTTGGAGACGACCTTACCGTGCAGGGAGTCGCGTCCGCTTGCGGAGGGAACCACAATAATCACGGGCTGACCCTCGTCAATCAGAGCGATCGGGCCGTGCTTGAGCTCGCCAGCGGCGAAGCCTTCAGCGTGGATGTAGGTGATCTCCTTGAGCTTGAGTGCGCCCTCCATAGCAACGGGGAAGCCCACGTGGCGGCCGAGGAAGATGACGGAGGAGGCATCCTTCATCTCGACGCCCAGTTCCTTAACCGGGGCGTCGTTGTCGATAACCTTCTGAATCTTCTCGGGCATCTGCTGCAGCTCAGAGAGGATCGAAGCAATCTCGTCCTTGTACTTGTTGCCGCGCAGCTGTGCCAGGTACAGACCGAGCAGGTATGCTGCGGTAATCTGTGCCAGGAACGCCTTGGTCGAGGCCACTGCGATTTCGGGGCCGGCGTGGGTGTACAGCGCGGCGTCGGATTCGCGGGGCAGGGTCGAACCGTGGGTGTTGCAGATGGAGATAACCTTTGCGCCCTGTTCGCGTGCGTGGCGCACGGCCATCAGAGTGTCCATGGTTTCGCCAGACTGCGAGAGGGCCACAATCAGGGTCTTCTCGTTCACGATCGGGTCGCGGTAGCGGAACTCGTGGGCGAGCTCAACCTCGGTGGGGATACGGCACCAGTGTTCGATGGCGTAGCGTGCCACCTGGCCCGCGTATGCGGCGGTACCGCAAGCAACCACGATGATCTTGTCAATCGAGCGCAGCACCGAGTCGTCGATGTTCAGCTCGTCGAGGGTCAGATTACCATTCTCATCGAGGCGGCCCATGAGGGTCTGCTCAACGGCGGTCGGCTGCTCGTGGATTTCCTTCTCCATGAAGGAGTTGTAGCCGCCCTTTTCGGCTGCGGCTGCGTCCCACTCGATGTGGAAGGGCTTACCCTCTGCGGGATTGCCCTCGAAGTCGATAATCGAGTAGTCGGTTGCGGTGATGGTCACGATCTGGTCCTGACCCATCTCCACGGCTTCCTTGGTGTAGTCGATGAACGCGGAGACGTCCGAACCGAGGAAGTTCTCGTTGCGGCCCAGGCCAATCACCAGCGGAGAGTTGCGGCGGGTTGCCACAACACGGTCCGGGTGGTCGGCGTGGATAGCCAGGATGGTGAAGGCACCCTCGAGGCGGTTGGATGCTACGCGTACTGCCTCGGTGAGGTCACCGGTGCCGAGCTTGTTGTAGATGCTTGCGATAGTTGCGGCGGCTACCTCAGTGTCAGTCTGAGAAGTGAACTCCACGCCCTCGGCGAGCAGCTCAGCACGCAGTTCTGCAAAGTTTTCGATAATACCGTTGTGGACGACGGCGAGGCGGCCGTTGTCAACAACGTGGGGGTGAGCGTTGACGTCGGTGGGTCCACCGTGGGTTGCCCAACGGGTGTGACCGATACCAATCTGGGATTCCGGCAGGGGGTGTTCCTTAACCTCGTTCTCGAGGTTCAGGAGCTTGCCTGCCTTCTTACGGAATTCGATACCGTCGGGGCACACCAGTGCCACGCCAGCAGAGTCATAGCCGCGGTATTCCTGGCGGCGCAGACCTTCGAGGACCACATCGTATGCGTTGTGGTCAAACTTGTTACCGTCCGGAGCAGTGTCCAGACCTACATATCCTACGATTCCACACATGCTCATGGTCCAGGTTATCCGCGCAGGGTGAAAATCTGTTATTCGTCACGCTGGGAGCCATTTTTCTAACGCATCTTTTATTCTCTTTTGCTGCGTCCTCCCTTATTTCTTTACGCTTCTCTTTTGCCGGGTTTTATCCGATTGTATTTTCCCCGTGGACGTAAAGTTCGTACACTTGTATAAATGAGCTCCGCACCGTATTTTTCCGGCGATGACCGCTTTATGCGTCTCGACCGCTCTCGCTGGTCGCACCTGGCCGATGAGATTTCCGTTCCCCTCAGCGCAGAGGAGATTGAGTCCCTGCGCGGCCTGGGCGAAACAGTTGACCTCGAGGAGGTTCGGCGTATCTATCTACCTATTTCACGTCTTCTGAACCTCTACGTCACCGCGGCGTCTTCCCTAAACCACATGACGAATGATTTTCTGCATCTGTCCCAGCGCAGGGTACCGTTTATTATCGGCGTGGCGGGCTCGGTCGCCGTGGGCACTCCAAACGTCCAGCTGGTGACGACGGACGGATTTCTATACCCCAAGGCGGAGTTGCAGCGACGCGGCATCATGCACCGCAAGGGATTCCCGGAGTCCTACGATCGTCGAGCCCTGCTGGAGTTCGTTTCTAGAGTCAAGGCGGGCGCTGAGCGTGTCACGGCACCGAAGTATTCGCATCTGTACTACGACATCATCCCCGACGAGCGCATTGAGGTAACCGCCCCGGATGTCCTTATCCTCGAGGGTCTGAATGTCCTGGCTCCTTCGCACGCGGAGGGCCCCGAAACCTCCGATCTGACCCTCAGCGATTTCTTTGATTTTTCCATTTACGTGGATGCGCGCACCGAGGATATTGAGCGTTGGTACGTCGACCGTTTTCTAGCTCTCCGTTCTTCCGCTTTTACGAATCCCGAGTCTTATTTCAAGCGATATGCCGAGCTTAATGATGAGCAGGCCGTTGAGGTAGCAACGGGTATTTGGAAAAGCGTGAACGAGCCAAACCTCGTACAAAATATATTGCCCACCCGTGCTCGCGCCCACCTTATTCTTCAGAAAGGTCCGGAGCATACGGTGGATCAGGTTCTTTTGCGCAAGAATTAGTCCACCCCGCCTAACACAATACGTACGAATAGTTATCTTCAGGAGCTACCGTGGGACCGCACCCGCGTCATCACCACTCTTCGCCTTTTCGCAGCATCATGACCCGCCGCGCCGCTCTGAGCGTGGCGTTGGGGTCTGCTGGTGCGGCCCTGCTGGCCGCCTGTGGCACCCGGGGCTCCGAGGGCTCTTCTGCGTCTTCTACGGGTTCTTCCCCTGCCTCGTCGCCGAGCGTTTCTCCCCTTGCCTCTTCTGCACCTGCTGAAGGCTCCGCTACCCCGACCGAGAGCGCCACGCTGTCGGATTCTCCGAGCGCAACGCCGAGCGGTTCTCCGTCAGAATCGCAGACTGCCTCTGCCTCTCCGGCGGCTGCTCGTCCGAGCGTGGAGTCATCGCCCGAGTCTTTGCGTTGCCTGGTGAATAAGATGCGCCCCTTCGCCCAGATAGATTGGGAGCCGAACGACCTCGTGGATTTCGAGGGTCAACAATTGCGGGCAGAGGCCGCGCGGGCCGCGCGCACCATGATGGATGCGGCCAAGGCCGAGGGCGTCACCCTCACGGTCTCGAGCGCGTACCGCTCCTACGCGGTGCAGCAACAAACCTATCAGCACTGGGTTTCGGTCAACGGCCAGCGGTTGGCGGATCAGCTTTCGGCCCGCCCCGGTTATTCGGAGCACCAGACGGGCCTTGCCATCGATTTTTCTTCCCCCGAGGGATGTCGCCTGGAGGAGTGCTACGAAGGCACCCGGGCCGGACGCTGGCTGGCGAAGAACGCCTCGAACTATGGGTTTATCCTGCGTTTCCCCAAGGGTCAGCAGGCCATTACGGGCTACCTCTTTGAGCCCTGGCATTACCGCTACCTGGGGAAGGACCTTGCCGCGCAATACACGGTATCCGGCGCCGGCACATTGGAGGAGTTCTTGGGAACCGGCGCAGCCCCCGATTATGCCTCATAGATGCTTCCATTTTTGGTACCTACTGAGTTTCTACTTTCCCGCTCAAAGGGAGAAATAAACCGGTTTTAATTCGGTATTTTTGATACATATTTAAACTCTCAAACGGCTTATTTGCAGCCTCTGAGGGCCCTTTATCCCATTTAGTGTGACTCAAACCTTAAGGTTGAGCCCCTCAATCTTGCAATGTGAAGAAAAACACATACTTTACGGCGAAAATTTTCCCACAACTTGTTATTTTGAACATCGATTAGCCGCTATTCTATATCTCATGCTTAAGGGTTTTAAAGATTTTCTGATCCGCGGTAACGTCATTGACCTCGCAGTTGGTCTGATCATGGGTACCGCCTTCACCGCTGTGGTGACCGCACTTGTCCAGTCCGTCCTGATGCCGGCTATCTCCATGTTGATTCAGTCCCCCAACTTTGACGAGTTCCTGGTCTTCGGCCAGATCAAGGTTGGCGTGTTCCTGACCGCTGTTGTCAACTTCATCCTGATTGCAGCTGCTGTGTACTTCGCAGTTGTTGTGCCCACTCAGAAGCTGACTGAACTCGCGCTGGCTAAGAAGAAGGCTGAAGACGAGGCTGTTAAAAAGGAAGAGACCGAGCTTGACCTCCTGAAGGAGATCCGCGACGCTCTGGCAAAGAAGTAATTTCTCTGCTCTCTAACACTAACTTTCAAACCCCCGTATCCCCTGTGGATACGGGGGTTTTCCGTATCCTCATCCCCTACGCCCACCCAAGATAACGAAGAAGGGCTGGGAAGGTGTCTACACCTTCCCAGCCCTTTCTCTATCCTCCATTCCGGTCTTCGCACCGGAAGAGAATACGTTTAGAGTGCCAGTTCCTTAGCCACAACGTCAGCCAGCTGCTGAGCAACCTCATCGGCCTGCTCCTGAGTTGCAGCCTCAACCATCACGCGGACCAGAGGCTCAGTGCCGGATGCACGCAGCAACACGCGGCCGCTCTCACCCAGTACGCCTTCAGCCTCGCTCACGGCGGTGGCGAGCGCCTCGTTGGTCTTGACCGCCGCACGGTCAACGCCCTTGACGTTGATCAGGCGCTGCGGGGTGGGCTGCATGCGGGATGCCAGCTCGGAAAGAGTCTGGCCGCTACGAGCCACCTCTGCGGCCAGCTGAATACCGGTCAGAACGCCGTCACCGGTGGTGGCGTAGTCGCTCATGATGACGTGGCCGGACTGCTCGCCGCCCAGGTTGTAGCCGTGCTCGCGCATCGACTCGAGGACGTAGCGGTCACCCACGGCGGTGCGCTCAAGGTTAATGCCGTGCTCGCGCAGGTACAGTTCCAGGCCCAGGCTACTCATCACGGTTGCAACCAGGGTGTCCTTGGCGAGCTTGCCTTCGCGCTTGGCAGCAACGGCAAGGATTGCCATAATCTGGTCGCCATCCACCAGGTTGCCCTTCTCGTCCACCGCCTGGCAGCGGTCGGAGTCGCCGTCGTGCGCAATACCGAGGTTCGCGCCGTGCTCAACCACGGCTGCCTGCAGCTTCTCGGGGTGGGTGGAGCCCACGCCGTCGTTGATGTTGGTACCGTCGGGATCAACAGCCAGGGCAATGACCTCGGCGCCCAGTGCTTCAAAAGCAGCCGGAGATGCCGCGTAGGCCGCACCGTTTGCGCAGTCCAGAACAATCTTCTGACCGGCCAGGGGCTTGTCCTCAGAGAGGGTAGAGACCAAGTGCTTCACGTAGGCCTCGGTACCGTTTTCCAGGGGCTTGACGGTGCCCACAGCGCCACCGGTCGGGTAGCGGAAGGCCTTCTCGCGGTAGACGCGCTCGATAGCGTCCTCAACGGAGTCCTCCAGCTTCTGACCGCCACGGGCCAGGAACTTAATGCCGTTGTCCGCTGCGGGATTGTGCGATGCAGAAATCATCACGCCGAAGTCGGCACCGGTGTGCGCCACCAGGTAGGCTGCTGCGGGGGTGGGGACGATACCGGCATCCAGCACGTCAACGCCTGCGCTAGCGAAACCAGCCTTCATCGCAGAGACGATAAAGTCTGCAGAGGATCGGGAGTCATTTGCAATCACGGCACGGGGACGTACGCCCTCTTCTACCGTGTCAAAACCCAGCACAATAGAGGCCGCCTGAGCGAGCTCCATAGCGAGGGCGGGGGTAATTACATCGTTTGCCAGACCGCGTACGCCGTCGGTTCCAAAAAGTCGTTCAGTCACCCTTTTATTTTACGATGCGCGTAAGTTTCTCCGCGCCCATACACCGCATTTTCTTCAGAATCAGAAAGTGATTTTCAGCGGCTACATATATGCTTCATAGCTAATGTTTCTATAGACACGCAAAGGTGCCTGCTCTCAGTTAAAAGAGAGGCAGGCACCTTCACAGTACAAGCTGTTTGTCGGTTATATCGCCGCAGGGTTGAGTTGCTGCTCTCCCCTATCTATCAACGCTTACTTGACGACCGGGAAGCCGTCGGGCGAGTCGCCAGACTCATCCTCAAAAACGTCGGATGCGGAGCGAACGATCAGCGAGTCGAGCTCGCCCACGACTGCCTCGTCCTTGGAGGGGTAATCGAACTGGGAGAGCACGTAACGCATTGCTTCCAGACGTGCGCGCTTCTTGTCGTTCGACTTGATAACGGTCCAGGGGGCGTCACCGGTGTGGGTGTAGAAGAACATTGCTTCCTTTGCCGCGGTGTAGTCGTCCCACTTGTCCAGGGATGCCAGG
>QWBZ01000210.1_pt1 | contig 21445 bp, 17 predicted proteins | sample 1972441 | NCBI WGS metagenome assembly QWBZ01 (sample SAMN09866721, study PRJNA288562) | Human oral metagenome isolate term6_saliva, whole genome shotgun sequencing... | isolation source: mouth | host: Homo sapiens | place: USA: California
GCGCATAGGAGTATATACTTTTTTTCGTGGTAAAGTTAGTAAATATTTATGGATCAAGTATATACAATGCTGTTTTTCTAATGACCGATTTGGGGTTAATCTGAACGAGGAGCCTCAAATGAGGGGAACGCTAAAATTAGCCAATTCGGCGTCAGACGCTTTCATACTCCAATATTATGAAGAGCCTGATAGTGTGAAAGCAGCTTTTGGCCATTCGCTTACGTTGTCAGATTGGGAGAAGATTGCAAAGATTAAGGATGTCTACGGTGATGTGCTGTTTGCTGCACCTATCGTGGTCGTTAATGTAGCTCATCCGTTATTAGTGTACATTGATGACGAGTTGCAAGCCACACACAGAAAATCCACATTCCTATGTGGCCACGATTCTAATATAGCCAGCGTGTGTGCAGCCTTGGGCGTGGAGCCTTATGAACTGCCACAATCAATAGAAAAGAAGACGCCCATTGGTGGAAAACTTGTTTTCGAAAAGTGGGTCGATAAAGACGGTAAACAGTATGTGGCATTGAACATGGTTTATCAAAGCACAAGACTGCTGCGAAACATTGAAATGCAGTCTCTGCAATGTCCGCCAATGGTCTATCCGCTACGCCTCAGCGGTTTGAAAACCAATAGCGATGGTCTATACGTAGCTAAGGAGGTGGAACAGCGTTTCAAAGAGGCTATCAATGCTTATGATGATATTAATACTTTCGAATGATGATTAAGGTAGACAAAACCTATATACTCTCATATCTTGTTCTGTTTAGACTGTATGAAGTATGAGAAAACCTATGCATGTTGGAACAAGGATATCGTAAAAGCAAACTGGCGTTGGCTGTGAACTAAATTTACATTACAATAATTTATAGACGAGCTCAAGAAAAAATGATAAAAACGAGTTTGTAAATTTGATTGATGGTTCGGATTGGAGATCAACATATTTCTTAGCTTCGAATCTTCCCATCAAAAGGAAAGAGGATACGGGAATTTATTTCCCGTTTTTTTATTCCCACTGGCTTATATATCGCGATTTTTATGTAAATTTGCAGAGATACAGCATGAAACCATCTCAATAACAAACATATATGAACAAACTATCTACGCTTTTTTTATTGGCTGCTACCGCATGGACATCGGTGTCTGCACAGACGCATATGACCAAGGAACAGGCACGCACATACTACACCACAAAATATCCTGCCCGGGTGAGCGTGCACGACCCCTCGGTGGTGTGGGATGCCGACAGTAAACAGTATTACATCTTTGGCTCGCATCATGCACAGGCCAAGACAGACAACCTTTGCGACTGGACAGCCATTACTCCTGTTTCATGGGCCACGCTCAACGAAAGTGGTGCTATCAGATATTCCGTGACTAATCAAGTGGCCTTCAATACTCCTGCGGTGAAAAGGTAAAAAAGGGTGGTAAAGAGATGGATTTCCCGGCTTTCAATGCCAAGTAATGGGCGGTGAAAACCAAAGTGGGTTACAATGTGGACGGTAATCTCTGGGCTCCCGACATCATCTATAATCCTACGATGAAGAAATGGTGCCAGTATCTGAGCGTCAATGGTGATCAATGGGCTTCGAGCATCATCTTGCTCACTGCCGACAAGATTACGGGGCCTTATCTCTATCAGGGTCCGGTGGTGATATCCGGATTCAACGGCACCAACCCCAACAACTACAAGGACGCCGATCTCGAAATTGTGCTCGGCCCACAGTCTTCGCTTCCTGCGCGCTACGCCAAAGGGAAAGAATGAGGGCGCACTTGGCCCAACAACATCGACCCATGCGTGTTCTACGGTGAGCAGGGCAAGCTGTGGATGAGCTATGGATCGTGGTCGGGGGGCATCTTTATGCTCGAACTTGACGAGACCACCGGACTGCGCAATTATGACGTGACCTATCTCTTGACGGGAGGTGGAGATAATTATACCTCCGACCCTTACTTCGGAAAGAAGATTGCTGGAGGCTATTACGTGTCGGGTGAGGCATCTTACATCCAGCATATTGGCGATTATTATTACCTCTTTATGACCTATGACGGACTGGATGCAAGGGGAGGATATATGATGGAGGTGTTCCGCTCGAACAATCCTGACGGCCCATATGTTGATCCGCGGGGTGTGAGCGCGATATTCAGCGAGTATCAGAAAAACTTTGGCACGGACGGCAAGGCACGCGGAGCCAAACCTCTCGGTGCGTACACGGATTGGGGATTGATGGCCAAAGGAAACAATGGTGAGGTGTCGCAAGGTCATAATTCGGCCATTACGGATGCCCAGGGGCGAAGCTTCTTGGTGTACCACACCCGCTTTAATAATGGGTCAGAATGGCACCAAGTTCGTGTGCACCAACTTTTTACCAATCAGAAGGGATGACTCGTTGCGGCTCCGTTTGAGTTTAGCGGGGAAACAACGACCGATGTTACGATTGCTTCTCAGCAAGTTTTTGATGCGTCGAAGGTGACCGGCAGCTATGAAATCATGATACACCGACAGCTTCTTGACTATGCTGGTATGGAAATGGTGAGACCCGTTACCGTTCAGCTGAATGGGGATGGAAGCGTCACCGGTGCATATACGGGTACGTGGGAACTGGTGGACGGCACCTCTTATATCAATATTACGGTGGGTGGTTCTACGTATCAGGGCGTCGTTGTTGAGCAGCAGTTGGAACCCTACACCATCAAAGCTCTGTCGTTTACGGCTCTCGACAACAAGGGCGTGAGCCTTTGGGGCTACAAGATGTGGGACGACTACCACTTGGCCTACGTGGTGAACAACATGATGCCGCTCAAAGACGGCAGTGTGGTGGATAGGGATGTGAACCTCACGGGCTTTGCCAGTAAGGACGTAACGGTAAGTTGGACATCGTCGAACCCAGACATATTATCGAATACCGGAGTGTACAATCCATCGGCCATGACGGCTGAAAGCATGCCTGTGAAGCTGAGTGTAAGCATCAGGGTGGGCGACTATGAATATCAGGACAACATGACGGTGACTGTGAAGAAGAGCAATGCCGATACCGAGATGGGAGCGATGGCATTTTATCCGTTCGACGGTGAACCACTGCTCAACAACTACAACACCTCGCAGCGTGCTGTGTTGAAGCGTAATGGCAGTGCGATGATGCTTTCGCTGACCGACGATGCCGACCGCAGCGGCAAGATGCTGCATACCGGTTTTGCGGCGGCGAAGAACGAGAGCTATGTAGAAATGCCCAACCCATTGAAGGGATTGGAACTTGCTGAGGGTTTCACGGTGTCGTTCATGGTGAAGATGTCGACTGAAAATCTTTGGGATGCCCTGCTTGGATTCCATGACCCGGCAAGGCAACCTAAGCTCTGGTTTACCGGAAACACCTACGTGGGATATAACAATAGGTCGGGCAACTGGATTGACCTGAACCATGGTTCAAATCGCACGGGCAATATCTTGGCCACCAAATGGACGATGATCACCCTCACTGCGTTGGGTACCGATGGCCTGAGGATCTATGTTAACGGCGAGCAAAAGCCCTTCGGCAGTGTCAATGGGGAACAAAATAGCAGCAAGGTATCGTCGGCGAGTCGATTCAGGTATGGCGAGGTTGTCAAATTTGTGCGGCAGTGTTCCAACTTGTATCTGGGCTATGGATCGTGTTGGGGATCGGCTGATGCTACCTACGACAACCTGAGAGTATACAACAGGGTGTTGTCTGAAAAGGACATAGCGTCGCTCTATGCTATTGAGACTGGCCCTCGGTACACCACCGACATTGAAGTATTGAATATGGAACCGGGACGCATGAACGATGCCTGAATCTATAATCTCAATGAACAGAGCGTGGGGACAAGTCCTGTTGGGCTGCCACGTGGTATCTATATCAGGAATGGTAGGAAGTTCGTTGTGAAATAAGAGTGGACTTCATTGTCCCAGAAACGACAAACGCCCGATGCAGATGGATGCATCGGGCGTTTGTCGTTATAACGTATGAGGTGTGTGGAGACTTAGCGGTTGAGTTTCCAGGTCACCCCGTATTTGGTATCTTTCACCTCAAATCCGGCCTCGGCAAGCGCGTCGCGAATCTCGTCGCTGGTTGCCCAGTCTTTGGCTTCCTTGGCTTGCTGGCGCAGCTTCAGCATCATCTCTCCACCACTTTGCCGTATGCCTCCTCGCGGGCTTCGTTGCTTTCGCCTTGCTCGTTTTGCAGGCCGAGGAGGTCGAAGGTGAACACATGCATGCTGTCGGAGAGTTCCTTGAGGTCGTCCTCTGAGATTTTGGTCTTGTGGTCGAGCAGCAGATTGATGAGATGACAAGCCTCAAACAGTATGCTGATAACGAGCGGTGTCTGTAGATCATCGTTCATGGCGTCGTAGAGACGCTGGCGCAAGGCCTTGACAAATTTGGCCGTGTCGGGTTGTGGTCCCTTGGACGGCTGTATGTGGTCGAGGTCGGCAATGCCCGTCATGAGCTTTTCCAATCCCTTCTTGGCGGCTTTCAGGGCATCGTTGGAGAAGTCCACCGTGCCACGATAGTTGGTCGAGAGAATGAAGAATCGGATCGTCATGGGCGAATAGGCCTGCTCCAATGATTCGTGTTCCCCGTTGAAAAACTGCTCCAAGGTGATGAAGTTGCCGAGCGATTTACCCATCTTCTGCCCGTTGATGGTAATCATGTTGTTGTGCATCCAGTAGCGCACCATTTGGTCGCCCTGACTTGCTACAGCCTATGCTATCTCGCATTCGTGGTGTGGGAACACCAAATCCATGCCGCCACCGTGTATGTCAAAATGGTCGCCGAGATATTTGCGCCCCATCGCCGTGCACTCGCAGTGCCATCCGGGAAAGCCGTCGCTCCAAGGGCTGGGCCAGCGCATGATGTGCTATGGCATGGCTCTCTTCCAGAGCGCAAAGTCGGCCTGACTGTGCTTTTCGTCGGTACCTGAGAGCTCACGACTGTTGTTGATGATGTCGGTGAGGTTTCGACCGGAGAGAACTCCGTATTTGTGGTCTTTGTCATATTTGGCCACGTCGAAATAAATCGAGCCGTTGCTCTCGTAGGCATAGCCGTTGGCGAGAATCTGTTTCACCAATTCCTCCTGCTCGATGATGTGTCCTGTGGCTCTATGCTTGGGGGCAACACGTTGAGGGCTTCCATAGCCTTATGATAACGGTTGGTGTAGTGCTGGGCAATCTCCATAGGCTCCAGTTGTTCCAACTGCGCCTTCTTGGCAATCTTGTCTTCGCCCTCGTCGACATCGTGTTCGAGATGCCCCACGTCGGTAATGTTGCGCACATAACGCACCTTATACCCGATGTGTTTGAGATAGCGGAAGAGCATGTCGAAGGTGATGGTCGGGCGTGTCCCAAATGTGGGTCGCCATACACGATTGATCCGCACACATACATCCCCACATTGGGGGCATGCAGCGGTTTGAACAGTTTCTTCGAGCGCGTGAGCGTATTGTAAACCAATAAATTCTGTTTCATGACCATGAACAATTAGATGATTGCAAAGGTAGCCATTTATCCTGAAAAAGGACGCAAACCGAAAGGTTTTTGTTGGATTTTGCAACATGTTGGCACTCTTGTTGCCAAGTCATGGACAAAGATTGTACCTATGAACACCGCTCAATGGTCATGACCGGAACATAAATGGCACCTGCCACTCAATCTAAAGACTGACTTGTAATGGTGATAGTCTTATTACACAACGTAGATTTTACATGATAAGATTGTTCAAGAATCCTTAGATTTTCATTCAAATCATTGGATAACATTGTACCCGTGAACACATCTGCCATGTTGGGTGTGGTCTTGAATACAAATTTTACACCGTAGTTTTTCTCAATGGTTGAAATAACCTTGATCAGCGGGGCATCCCTGAAGACTATTTCGTTGCGTTGCCATGCCGTGACTTCTTGCATTTCATCCTCAGCATTGTAGACGGAGATATGCCCTGTAGACTTGTCAAGGACAGCGATTTGTTTTGGAGTGATGCGTTTGCTCTGGTGAGACACCGGTGATGCCAAATCAACCTTTCCGGATAGCAGGGCCAATTTGGCTATGTCGTCATCTTTTCGTGCTAAAAGATTGAAAGTTGTTCCCAATACCTGCACACTCAGTTCTTGGCTTTTTACCACAAAAGGCCGATGTGCATCCTTGGCTACCTGAAAAGATGCTTCGCCTTCAAAGGCTATTTCCCGACGACGGCCTTGAAAGTGATCCGTATTGTATGACAGCACGGTGTTTTCGTTTAGCAAAATACAGGTTCCGTCAGGTAATACGATGTTGGCCTTCTCCCCTTGATGTGTACTGAATGTGGTTGTCTTACCCGTTAAAGAAGCGTTTTCGTCATAAAGTTGGTAGGCAACGAATAGTAAAATGGGAAACATGATTACCGCAGCAATCTGTGTCCACTTCCACGCAATGCTCCATGGACTTTTCCTTGCCGGGTTTATCTGTTTTTCAATCCGTTGCCATATGTTTTTGGTCTCTGTGTGATAGCGGTCTGTTTCATCATCATCTATATCATTCCACTCTTTTCGCATAGAAGCTTCCAAGACTTCGTCTGTGGCAGCGTTAATCTCTTCGCGCAGTTTGGAAAGTTCGTCCGTTGTTATCCTTTGTGATCGATATTTATCTTGAAGTAGAGTCATTGTATGTAATTTTTTATTTATAATTTTAAACAATTGAAAAGTGAAAAAGTACTTTAATGAATGAGAAATATATAAATATGATATATAATTGTCTGAGCGTACGACGTAGTGTTTTGGTGGCAAGTGATAGCTGATTCTTTACAGTTTGCTCCTTTAGGTCGAGTGTTTGTGCGATTTCCTTAATTCGCATCATTTCTATTCTCGACATTCTTATCACCTTGCGTTGTGTTTCAGGGAGGCGGTCTATAGCTTTATTCACGGCCTTTTGGAACTCATCATATTCCAAATGATTGAAACTACGATCTTCGAATTGTCCTAAATAGTCTATGTAGTCCTCAAAAACGGGCGCATTTATTGTTTTGCGATAAGCATTGATAATATAATGACGGGTACGGGTAAAAAGAATCGACTTTAGCGTGGTGTCCTGTCGTATGGATTGCCTGTTTCGCCATAGCCACACAAAAGTATCTTCAACCAGCTCTTCAGATGTTTCGCGCGAATGGGTATATTGCATGCAGAAGGCAAAAAGATGATCTGCATAGTGATTATATAACTTGCGAAAAGCAGGTTGTGAATTTCTTTTAAGCAAGGAAATTAGTAAAGGTTCGTCAAATACATTCATATTCCTATAAGGTTAAACGTAAGTGTAAAGTTTGTGTTATGACAATGGTACGATAGTAATTTAATAGAGATAGATAACTTATGTGCCTACATCCATATACAGTTTACAGTATCGGAAGACTTACAAAACTGCAGTTGCAAAGTTATGAATAAATTTTTGTATAAATGATTTCCGACATTGAAAAGATGAAAATAGTTGATATGATAATCCACGCGTAGAGTCAACCAGCAAGTGCAAAATTACAAAACGTGTTTGGAGAATTCGCACTTAGGTGTAGAAAAGTTTAATTTTTCTCTCGGTATTTCGTTCAATTTCTTTTGTATCGACATAATTCTCTTGTCCGTATAACGTTCAAACGAATCCTTTTTCGGTATATATTGTCTGATCAGCTTATTTATATTCTCAATCGCCCCCTTTTGCCATGAGCAATATGGATCGGCGAAGTACACGGGTACGCCTAAGTACTTGGTGATATCCTTATGTGCCGCAAATTCAGGTCCGTTGTCTGTTGTAATGGTCTTCAGACTGTCCTTGTATGGCAGCAGTTTCCTGACCACCTTTGCCAGAGGCTTTGACTGCTTTCCACATGGCAGTTTCCGCACAAGCGGCATATTGGTGGATTTCTCCACCAGCGTGAGTATGGCGTGCTGGTCAGGGTCTACGATCAAGTCCATCTCAAAATCCCCGAATCTCTTCCCGTCAACTTCCTTACTTCTTTCATGGATACTCACTCTGTCTTTGATTGGAAGATGTCTGCCCTTGGGACGAAGCCTGTACTTCATCTTATGCCTTGTGTTCTTGGCAAGTTCCCCTGTCGTGTCATTGTGGATGATGTTATAGATGGACTGGTGGGACACCTTTATCCCCTCATTCTTGCGCAGATAACCAGATATTTGTCTTGGAGACCACTGGTCATTGATGATATATTCCTTGATTCTCCAAACCAATTCGTCGGAGAGCTTGGCGTTCGTCACCATCCTCTTTCCGCGCTGCATGGCCATATCGTGCGCTTTCGTCCAGATATACTTTCCCGATGGCGTGCCGTTTCTCTTTAGCTCACGACTGAGCGTAGCCTCACTCGTGCCCACAATGCGGGCAATTTCTTTTCTCGCTGTTTTCTTTTGGAGTAAGGCGAAAATTTGCGACCTTTGCTCCGAGGTTAATTGATGATACATATACAATACAAAGTTAATTAATCCTTGGGAGACTGCGGTCTCCCTTTTGCTTTTTTGTATTGCTGATTGTGCTCTTCGGGGGCTTAGCGCCCCCGGCCGCATGGCAAACCTCTGCGGTGTTTTTCATGGTTTTTATACATTCCAAACACCAACAAATTTTGCACTTCGATTTTGAATCTTCAACGACGTATAATCTGCGAGCACCACCCACTGCTGCAAATAAGATTTTCGTAAAGATTAATAATTTTTTAGGTACTTATTCAAAATAAGCGTGTCTATAGTTGTATAGAACCATTAATCAAGAATCAAAAGTATAACCTAATCATTGTTCGTATGGAAAAACATGTATTTTTAAGGTGCCAACTTATTGTTTTATTTGTGTGCCTGTTTGCCCTCTGTGCTCACGCCCAAGGCCAAACGGTCACTGTAAATCTGAAGAAGGCTTCGCTTCAGCAGGTTTTCAAAGCCATAGAAAAACAGACATCCTATCGTTTTTCTTATCGTAATGAGGTAATAGACCATCGTGCCGACATCAACATTCACTATACAAACGTTCCTGTGAACCGCGTGCTTGATGATGCATTCAAGGGTCGTAACCTTACATATTCGATTGTTTCCCCACAATCAATTGTAGTTACCGACCGCAGCGAAAAAGCCCAAGTAAAGCAGCGCGAGACAACCACCGGAAAGATAACCGGCGTTGTTAGAGATGAGGCGGGCGAGCCTATCATCGGTGCTACGGTAAAAGTGAAAGGCTCTTCGATGGGCGTTGTTACTGACTTGGATGGGAAGTTCGAAATAAACTCGGAGGTAGGAACCCCGCTCGTGATTACATACGTGGGATTTGCAGACCATGAGCTTGCCGCAAATCACAATATGGAAGTGGTCATGGCAGAAAATACCGAGGCTTTGGACGAGGTAGTCGTAGTGGGTTACGGCACCATGCGCAAGGCCGATATGACCGGTGCTATTTCGTCTGTGAATACATCGGAACTTGGTAAGCGCACAACCACTAATCCTGCAGAGGCATTGCAGGGCAAGGTGGCAGGCGTGAACATTATGAAGAGTGGTGGCAACGCCGGAGCGGGTATGCAGGTGAAGATACGCGGAGTGAAAACTTTTGGCGACAATACACCGCTCTATATCATCGATGGTTTTCCCGGAGACATTGAGAATGTCAATCCACAAGACATAGAGACGCTACAGGTCTTGAAAGACGGTGCAGCCGCTGCCATATATGGATCGGTAGCTGCTAATGGCGTGATACTTATCACAACGAAGAACGGCAAGCGAGGTGACTTGAAGATAGATTTGCACAGTTATCTGAGCTTTACAGACATTGCCAAGAAATTAGAAATGCTCAATGCCTCTGAATACAAGCAGGTGCACCGGGCCATGTATGAGAACTATAACGCGCAGAATGCAGACCAGCCTGTAACCTTGCCTGCCTATATAAGTAAGGAAACCGGTGTGGATACTGATTGGCAAGATGCCGTGCAGCGCGGCGGATTATCCCAAAACTACATGATAAGCATGCGTGGAGGCTCGGAAAAGGCCCTCTATTCGTTATCCTACAACCATGCATACGATAAGGGAATATTCATTGGTAACGATTTCAGGCAAGACAACGTGCGCATGAAGCTGAATATGAAGAAAGCGTTTATGACCTTTGATGCCAACATCAACTTTAAGTACACAGACAGTCACCAGCCTCAGTATTCGTTGAAAGAGATGTACATGATCTCTCCATTGGTTCCTATCTATAATGAAAATGAGAAATACGGCTATGGCTTGACCAATTTTGACGGTCTTCCCAACAACCGAAACATCATGGCAGACCACCATTACCAGAAGGCAGGTACCCGTTCATATCATACGGATACCAACATTGCCGTGACATTCGACATCACCAAATGGCTGACTTTCAAAACCAGTTACTCTTACCGTGGGGAGCATGGTCGGTCAGCTTATCATGCGCCTGATTACATAGCCGATATCAAGTTGAAAAACCAATATGCCCAAAACTCCGAAGGGAGTAACTATTGGGAGGAGCAAGTTTGGGATAACGTGCTCAACATGGATCGCCTGTTTGGCAAGCATAAGATAGGGGCGATGATCGGAACATCGCTAACCTCGCGAAAATATACATGGAATGAGGTGGCAGTGGAAGGAAAGAACATCATATATAAGGTGGAAAACGGACAGCTTGTGCAGAGTGTGGAGCCTGCCGGATTCCTCTCTACGGCATTCGAGACCATTAAGGCCGGTAAGGGTGGAACATATAGTGGAGACGGATCTAAATGGAAATATAACCGTACTTCGTTCTTTGGACGGTTGAACTACAATTTCGATGATCGCTATCTCGTGCAGTTCACCATGCGCCGTGACGGTTCGTCTAAGTTTGGCAGTGGCAGCCGATGGGGCACATTCCCATCTTTAGCATTAGGTTGGCGTATCACAGAGGAAGAGTTTTTCCCCAAGAATACGTTTGTGAACAACCTCAAGCTACGCACCAGTTGGGGTAAACTTGGTAATGAGAATGCCTTGGGATATTACAGTTTCCTTGCCCTCATCAATACGAATAACAGCATGTATCAAGGCTATGTACGCGGTACCGGCAGCACTGCGTGGCCCGGTAGCATAGCTGCCGGACTCGAAAACAGAGACTTGAAATGGGAAACTACCGAAACAAAGAACATCGGTATAGATTTCGGACTGTTCAACAACAACCTTTCGGGTAATATCAACTATTACATCAATGAGACCACAGACTTGCTCATAACTAAGGAGCTGGCACCAAGCACAGGTATGGACAGCCCTGTGCTCAACGTAGGCAGGATGCGCAATACGGGTGTGGAATTAGAGCTAAATTGGAACCATAGCGTAGGCAAACTGTTGTACAGTGTTGGATTCAACCTAAGTACCGTAAATAACAAAGTAATAGAGTTAGCCGACAAATCGCAAGTGCTCTATGGTGAGGGGTTGAAATACGGCTCCGAACACTTCCCCACACAGACACGTGTAGGAAAACCCATAGGTGCGTTCTACCTGTATCAGGCAGATGGTATATTCCAAAATGCAGACGAGGTGGCCAAACACGTTAGTGCCAATGGTACTCTTATCCAGCCTAACGCTCAACCCGGTGATATTCGCTTCAAGGATTTAAACGGAGATGGAGTGCTTGATGAGAATGATAAGGAATACTCGGGAAGTGGTATTCCCAAGGTGGAGGCCAACCTCAATTTCAATGCCTCATATCAGGGCATAGACCTATCTTTTGTGCTTGGAAGCGGTTGGGGTCATAAGATTTACAACGGAAACAAATACTTCTACGAGGCCATGAATTCCGGGTCGAATATGCTTCGCTCCACTTTGCAGGCTTGGACACCCAACAATACCAACACAAACGTGCCAAGAGCCGTGTATCAAGATCCTAACGGCAATAGTAGGGAGTCTACCCGATTCTTGGAGAAAGGCGACTTTGTCCGCCTGCGCCAAATACAGTTGGGCTACACATTCCCTACGGTCTTGACCAATAAGATCTATCTTGAAAGAGTTCGCCTTTATGTCAGTGCGGAAAATCTGTTCACTATTACAGGTTATGACGGCGTCGATCCGGAGTTCTCTCGTAACAGCGTTCTTAACGCGGGTATAGACAAACTCATCTATCCTTTCACTCGTTCGTTCACCATCGGCGCACAAGTATCTTTCTGATTAAAAGCGAATAAGACTTCATCATTAACAAGAAAAGAAACTATTATGAAAAAAATAATATATATGATAGCCGTTTCGGCATCTTTGAGCTTTACGGCTTGTGAGGATTATCTGACCGTAGACTCGCCCGACGACCTCTCTTCACAGTCATTTTGGAGAGATAAGGCCGATATAGAGTCAGCACTTTCTGCGGCCTATTCGCAGCTATATTTCATGGATTACAGCAGTGATGAGTGGACCATGAGTGAGGTGATATGGCCTGTGGAAGCCTACAGAGAAGATGTGGTGAATATGGGAAACGACGCCATGAACTACCAAAACTGGGTAGACCTGTACAATTATACGTATACCAATGGGAACTCTCAGGTTTCCAATTATTGGCGTCACCTATATCGTGGAGCCAACTTTGCCAATCAGATATTAGCGAAGTCAGCTGATGTGCCATCAACAAATTTATCCGAATCTGACCGCAAAACACTCATGGCAGAAGCTCATTTTCTGCGAGGCTATTACCATATGCGTCTCCTGCTCAACTGGAAGGAGATTGTCATTCGCGATAAATACATCACATCGGGTGAGCCAGCAGCATTAGACAAGCCTTTGTCATCTCGTCCGGAATGTTGGGATTTCATTATTGACGATCTGAAAGCTGCAACGGATTTGCCCGAAAGCTACGCTCCCGGAGATGTAGGTAGAGCCACTCGTGGCGCGGCTTACGCTTATCTTGGATGGGCCTATCTCACGCGGGCTGCAGAGGAAAGCAGTGGCAAGGACGAATACTTGAAAAAAGCTGTCGATGCCTTTGATAAGGTTAAGGGTTATGAGTTGGTATCCAACTTTGAAAGTATGTTCAATGGTCAGAATAAGAACTCTAAGGAGTCTATTTTCGAAATGCAGTTTACGCTCAATGATGCAAATGGTGCAAACTATCGCACACAGATGCATCGGTGGATAGGATGTAGCGAACTGCGTGGATGGGATGAAATTCTTCCTTCAAAATTTCTTATGAATGAGTTTATGAAAGAGGGTAAAAAGGCTACTGATGGAGAATATGACAGCCGTTTGTTTGCAACCGTATTCTACCAGTGTGATTATTGGAACTCACCGGAGGGCAGGGTCTATGGCAAAACATACGACGAATGGTTCAGGGATGACAAAGGTGCCTATAATCGGCCTGTATTCAGAAAATTCATGCCCGCCACGTTGGAGAAACTTAACATGGACGAGACAGCCATCAATATTCCACTCATGCGTTATGCTAACGTCTTACTCATGAAGGCAGAGGCTCTAAACCAAATAGGACAGACAGCTCAGGCTATCGAACTTATCAACAAGGTGAGAAGCGTGCATGGCAACATGCCGAAGATGGAAGGCAGTAGTAAGACGGAGGTGCAGAACCAGATAGAACATGAGCGAATATTGGAGTTCCCCTTAGAAAATATGCGTTTTTACGATTTGCGCCGTTGGGGTAAGTTGGGAGCAGCAATGAAGGCTTCCGGACGTAAGAACTTCAAGGAGTCTGTTCACGACTTCTATCCCATTCCACAGACAGAGCACAATGCCAATGGGCTTATCAAATAATAATTGCAATTTCAATGCTTAAAATCGTCATTATCATGCTGAGCGGAATACTGGTCGGAAGAGTCCTGCACAGGCATCGACTAAGTGTCATTCCACGAGTCATCACTGTTTTGATATGGATGCTGTTGTTCCTATTGGGAATAGAGGTTGGCAGCAACGAACGCATTATCAATGGGCTGATAGAGATCGGAGGAGAGGCCTTGCTGCTTACGTGTGGAGGCATGATGGGCAGTGTTCTGCTTGCATGGATGTTATGGCGATTCATCAATAGGAAAGGGCAGAGACATGAAAGGTAGTATCATTATAGTTTCGTTCTTTGCCATAGGTATTGCGGTTGGTTTATTTCATTTGCTACCAACCGATATAAACAGTGGTGAATGGAGCTACTATGCACTGTGCATGCTTATGTTTTGCGTGGGTATATCCATCGGAAACGACATAGAGACGCTAAAGAGCTTCAGGCGAGTTGGTGCTAAATTTCTGTTGTTGCCCATTGCTACTATAGTTGGCACATTGGCGGGTTGTGCGGTGGTGGCATTGTTACTGCCCAGCCGACAACTCACCAGTTGTCTTGCCATTGGCTCCGGATTTGGTTACTATTCTCTGTCCAGCATTTTTATAACTGAGATGCGAGGGGTTGAGTTGGGTACCATTGCTCTATTGGCCAACATCATGCGGGAAATCATAACGCTGCTTGGCGCACCAATTTTACGCAAATGGTTTGGCCCATTGGCTCCGATTTCGGCCGGCGGTGCAACAACCATGGATACTACGCTGCCTATCATTACGCAAATATCGGGCAAGCAGTTCACGGTAATCTCCATAGCTCATGGCTTCATCACAGATTTCACGGTGCCTTTTTTGGTCACTCTCTTTTGTCCCATCTAACAATAGTCACTTATGAAGATATCCAGTCTAGCCGTTTTTTGTATTTTGTTTTTCTCGCTTCAGGGCTTTGCCAACGATGCTATGCCTTGGCAAAACCCACACATATCGTCTATCAATCGGGAGCCAATGACAGCTCATTTCATCCCATATAAAACAGAGAGTGGGGCAATGGCGCGATACATCATGCCTGATGTGGAGCGTCTAAGCTGCGATCCAAGTGTCGAACGCAGGCTCCAACTGGATGGCACATGGCTCTTCAAGTATGCCAGGAACAATGTGAGTGCACCTGAAGATTTCTTTAAAAAAGATTTCGATGCGCGCTCATGGCAGCAAATTCAGGTACCTGGCAGCTGGGAATTGCAAGGGTTTGACTGTCCCATCTATACCGACGTGCGATATCCTTTCCCCGCCAATCCTCCTTTTGTACCCTCTGATTACAATCCCGTTGGGTCGTACATTCATACATTCAATGTCCCCGAGGAGTGGCAAGGCATGGATATTTTCATCGACTTCGAAGGTGTGGAGTCGGCTTTCTATGTATGGATTAATGGCAACATGGTGGGCTATAGCGAGGATAGCAGGTTGCCGGCTCATTTTAATATCACACCATATTTGTTGTCAGGGGAAAACAAGTTGGCTGTGAAGGTGTTCAGATACAGTGACGGATCATACTTGGAAGATCAGGATTATTGGAAATACAGCGGCATAGAACGTGGCGTATATCTACAGGCACGTCCGCACTTCAGGTTACATGATTTTATTCTTCGTGCCGGTCTTGTCAATGATTACCGCGATAGCAAGTTCAGTCTTGACGTACTGTTAAAGGGCGCAGCCCCCCGCAACAAAGTGGAGCTTAAAGTGCTTGATGACAAGAATATGACGATATTAAGAAGGGAATATAAAATCAGGAAGTCGTCAGACTCCACACTTAATGTTACCCATGTGTTCCCTTCGGTGAAACAATGGAGTGCAGAGATGCCTAACTTATACAAGTTGGTCATCAATACGATGGATGCTCATGGTGTGATAACAGAGTCGGTGGTTCATGAATTCGGTTTCAGGAGTGTTGAAATGAGGAATGGTTTGCTTCTTGTAAATGGCATGCCTATCAAGCTCAAGGGGGTGAACAGGCACGAACACGATGCCCGCACCGGCCGTACCATCTCGGTGGAAAGCATGCTTGAGGATATTAGGCTGATGAAGCAGGCTAACATTAATGCCGTCAGAACCTGTCACTATCCCAACCGACCGGAGTGGTATGATCTCTGTACAAAGTATGGGCTGTATCTCGTCGATGAGGCCAATATAGAGAGTCATGGCATGGAGAACGCATCGCATCCCACCCTTGCCGACAACGAGGATTGGGCAGATGCTTTTCATCAGCGCATGGGGCGTATGGTGAAGAGAGATAGAAACTTTACCAGTATCATCATTTGGAGTCTTGGAAACGAATCGGGGTATGGGCCGTTGTTTGAGCAGATATATCATCTTGCCAAACAACTGGATGGCACCAGACCTGTGCAATACGAGGGAGGTGGATATCAGGGACTGTCAGATATATATTGCCCCATGTATGCTCGGATATGGTCCTTGCGTCGTCATGTCAATGAACGGAATGCCCGTCCGCTGATATTGTGCGAGTATGCACATGCTATGGGCAACAGCGTTGGCGACTTGCAGGATTATTGGGATCTCATTAATAAGTACGACCAGCTGCAGGGCGGTTTCATTTGGGATTGGGTAGACCAGACTTTCGAACGTCAAGACAGCATGGGGAATCATATCTGGGCATACGGAGGAGACATGGGATTTGTGGGTGTCGTGAACGACTCTAATTTCTGTGCGAACGGCCTTGTGGCCGCCGATCGTTCCCTACACCCACACTATTGGGAGGTGAAAAAGGTCTATGAGAACATCCGCTTATCACCAATGCCATTCAGCAGCAATGCGGTTAGGGTGTACAATGCTTTCGATTTCATAACTCTTGACGACTATTACCTATCTTGGGATGTGAAAGAAAATGGTAAGGTTGTTGAACAGGGACAGTGCGAACTTCCACATATCAAGCCGCATCATGAAGCCGTGCTCACCCTGCCTTTGACCGGCATTACATCACAAAATGCTGAGCAGATACTCACTTTGCGAGTGTTTACCAAGAATGCAACACCTATGTTGCCGGCACACCATGAGATGGTCAATGGTCAATGGGTCATTGGTTTTCCGGCAGTGACGGCGCAAAAATCAATAGAGAGTAATTTTTCGCCAACCATGAAGTCTGTCAAAGACGAAGTGTTAATATCAGGCAACGGCTTCGATTATGTTTTTGCCAAACAAACCGGCGAGCTTACTTCCATGCGTTATGATAACAGGGAGATTCTGCAGAAGGGACCTCGTCCCAACTTCTGGCGACCACTCACCGATAACGATGTGGCCAATGGCACCTTGGATCGGTGCGGAACATGGAAACATGCTGTCGATAACATGACGCTGCTGCAATTTGAAGCCATACAGACCAATGGAGTTGCAAAGATTGTCAGCACCTACAAGTTGGCTGAGCAAGATGCTAAGGTGATTGTCGAATATGAGATTTCCGGAAGTGGCAAACTGGCGGTGTCCATGCACTTCAAGCCTGGCACAAAGCCGCTTCTGGAAATGCCACGATTAGGCATGAGAATGATTATAGATAAGAGCTGCGACCAAATGACCTGGTATGGTCGCGGCCCACATGAGAACTATGCAGACCGTAAGTTGAGCGCGCTTGTAGATGTCTACTCAGCGAGTGTATGGGATCAATTCCATCCCTACGTCAGGGCACAGGAGACAGCCAACAAATGCGATGTGAGATGGGTGGAACTGAAAGACAAGACCGGCCGGGGCATACGCATAGAGGGCACCGATTTGTTGAACGTCAGTGCTTGGAACTGTACGCAGGACGACCTTGACTATGTGCCATCAACCGTGGCTCACAAGCATGGAGGAAGTGTCGTGCGAAAAGACTTGGTATGGCTCAATATCGACCATCGGCTGATGGGTATGGGGGGTGACAATACTTGGGGTGCGCAGGTGCATCCGGAATACACCATCACGCCACGCGAATGGCACTACACTTATTCGATAACTCCCATCAAATAATATAAGAGAATGAAGATGAACAAACATAAAATAAAGACCGTATGCACGTTGGTGTTGCTGATTCTCAGCAGTAAAGTAACAATGTTGGCAAATGGTTATGAATGTAGCGATTTTGAGGATATTATCAATATCCGTCTCACACCCAATGGAAATGAGCGACTTACAGGTTGTTTTTCCGATCAAGGGGCATGGATGGGATTTACAATCCCTGAAGCTGGCAAGCCTGTGGGAGGCTTCTGTGGTCCATTTAGCATCAACAGCCGTAAATGGATAGTAAAATCTGTGATAGCATTGAAGGATAGGCACGGTATATTCAAGGCTACCAGATCGAACTATACGCCGGGAAAAATAGTGATGACACTGCAAGGCGGTGATTCAAGGGTCGAGGAACAACTGATATTTGCAGACTCGCGTACTGCATTGCTTAACCTATGCACATACGGCATGGACACATTACGGTTGCAAGCTCTTGAGCCAGGCAAGGGGGTAAAAATGGTGGTTGAGGGTAGACATGTGGTGATGTATGGACTACCTGAAGAGACGATTATGCTCACATTTCCCGCAGGTACCAAACTCTCTACCGACGGTACCAACTATATGGCTGTGATGACGGGCAATATTAAAGATGCCACCATTGCCATATCAATGCTATTGCCGGGCAACCGCATACCTGTGCAAAAGTTATTTGCTGAGCAGATGACTGAGCAATTTGAGCAAACGGAAAGGGCGGGACGTGAACGTTGGAACGGCTATATCAATAAGATATTGAGGCGAGACATGCCCGTTGAATACAATCGGGTGGCCGTAAAAGCCATTACCACACTTATTTCCAACTGGCGCGTGCAGCGTGGTGGATTGTTACACGATGGTATCGTACCAAGCCATGCCATTGGTTATTTTGTGGGTTGCTGGGCTTGGGATTGTTGGCGCTTTTCGGCGGCCATGGCTCACTTTTTCCCCTCATTAGCTAAAGATAACATTCGTGTGATGTTCGATTATCAACAATCAGATGGTATGGTAATAGACTGTATATATACTGATCCCAAGGAAAATAATGCACGTGACAGCAAACCTCCGTTGGCCTGCTGGGCTGTGGATGAGATATGGAAGGCCACGGCAGACACGGCTTTTGTAAGGGAAATGTATCCTAAGTTATTGGCTTATTATAAATGGTGGTATAAAAAGAGGGATCATGATGGTAACGACATCTGTGAATTTGGCTCTACGGATGGCACGTTGGAGGCCGCCGCATGGGAGAGCGGTATGGATAACGCCATACGCTTTGATGGTGCACGGATGTTGAAGAACGGTGAGAATGCGTGGAGCATAAATCAGGAAAGTGTAGACCTCAATGGATATTTGACATACGAATATATTATACTCAAGAAGTTTTCAAAGATACTGAATGAAAAATTCGATGAGCCGGATATGAGAAGTCGTATTGCCGATTATTTCTTTGATACAAAGAACGGCTACTTCTTTGACCGCCGGCTCACGGATGGAAGTTTTGTCAGAGAACCAGGGTGTGAGGGATATTTGCCTTTTTGGACGAAAATAGCAACGCAGGAACAATGGAAAATGGCAAAAAAAACATTGGAAGACAAAACCAAGTTTTCTACTTATATTCCATTCCCAACCATTGCGGCCGACAACCCCAAATATGATCCTAATGGCTATTGGAGAGGACCGATATGGCTGGACCAGACTTACTATGCCATTGAGGGATTTAGAAACTATGGAGAGCAGGCTAAGGCAGACATGTACACCCGACAGGTTTTCGATCGACTTGAGGGACTGACAGCAGATGCTCCCATTTACGAAAACTATGACACATTCACCGGCAAGGGGTTACAGGCCTCCCATTTCAGTTGGAGCGCGGCCCATTTGCTCATGCTCTATAGGTCGTACGGCGAGAAGAGATAACAACATGCTCCCAAATGTAAAGCTACACAGAGCACATCGTGTTTGAGTTTATAAGAAATAGAAAATCTCTGATTGTTCAAGTTAATTAGTGTTCGCTGAATTAATAAATCGCCATGACTGCAAAGTAGCGGACTCTAAACTTTGCAATGGCATTTGCCCATAAATTGAGCTTAATTTCGAAAAGAGCAGGACAAAGTTCCCTGAGGAACTTCATCACGTTCTTGATAAAGTAGCACATTCCTGTCCAACATTCTGCTGTTTCTGGGAGCTTGGCCCTGATGTTATTGGCTCGATAGACTCTCTTGCCTGTGCCGAAAGAGCATTCGACTTCGTTTCGTTCTCCGACGGCCTTGGCCATCTTCTTGAGATATTCGGGACTTCTGGGTTCCTTTGGCGGTCGACCTAATGGTTTGCAGTAAGTCTTTATCTCATATTCTTTGAGAAGCCTTCTGTTTGCATGGTTCATGTAGATCTTGTCTGCAAGAATAGTAGCGGGAAGGTATCCGAATCGTTCTTTGAAAAGTTGAATCTGTAGTGAGAGATCTGTACTTTCGTTGTAGGCATCCCAGCTGTGGTGGTCTATGAAGGTGTATCCTTCATAAACGGCAGCACCTATCTTTGCGCCAAACTCTGTCGGAGTTTTGGACTTGCCTCTGACGATAGGATGGACATGTGGCTGGAAGATGCTGACTATGCGGTCTTTGCATTGATGTTTCTTCTCATCAAACATCTCCAACTGCTGGGAATAGATGTCGAAGGTTGCTCTGAGGATGCGTTGCTCATGGGGTTGCAAAAAATCTTTGCTTCCACGATACTCTACGAAGAGTTCTGCAAGTTTGCGGAGGTCTTTGTTTAGATAGCTCAGTATAGCTGATATGGTGGATCGGATAAGTTTGGCACCTTTCTTCCTGCGCTTAACAAGCTCCAGGTAGAAACTACGTGCGTCACTGTAACAACTCCTGATCTTCTTGATATGAAGTCCTTCGCAGATTTTCTTGATGTAGCGGTCTGCTATCTTGCATCCGTCATGAATGATGTCAGCATCAACAGGATAGCGAACCTCAGCATCAGCACAAGTCGCATCAATCTTGAGTACACCTTTATGTGTGCGGTTCTGACTGTCCGTAAACTCTGCACCATTGTCTTCTGAAGAAGTTACTGGTGGCTCTTCGTTGTCACTCTTCTGCTTCTGTTCTTCTATCTTGCGTGCCTCCTTGACTGCAAGCTCTTTGTTGAGAAGCTCAACGGCAAGTTTGTTAATCTCTTCAATCGTGATACGTTTACGAATAGTTGTAAACAGGGATGAATCGAAAAGCGGCTTGTCGGTGAACTCTGACAGACCACACAGATACTACCTGTAAGGGTTCTCCTGAATCATTGAGATTGTATCCTCGTCAGAAAGGGAAAACTTATGCTTGATGATACATGCACCGATAATCATACGGGAAGGCTTGTTACCTGCACCTTTAACCTCATTGGCAAGTCTGGAGTTGTATACCTTTTCCAGTTCTGTCCATGGAAGAAGATCGCCTAATTTTACCCAGCGATTATTCTTGTCCAGCTCATCAAAAGATGAACTGAACATATCGACTGATAACTGTTTCAAATGTGAAGTATACTTCATCTCACTTATGATTTAACACTGTAAAGGTACGAATTTTGTGTTAACCCCAAATCGGTCATTAGAAAAACAGCATTGTATATACTTGATCCATAAATATTTACTAACTTTACCACGAAAAAAAGTATATACTCCTATGCGC
>QWBZ01000215.1_pt1 | contig 21322 bp, 21 predicted proteins | sample 1972441 | NCBI WGS metagenome assembly QWBZ01 (sample SAMN09866721, study PRJNA288562) | Human oral metagenome isolate term6_saliva, whole genome shotgun sequencing... | isolation source: mouth | host: Homo sapiens | place: USA: California
AAATAGAATGAATTTTCATATTTAGGATGTCTATAAGTATTAGGGCCATTATTAGATTCACCATCTAAATTCTTTACTTTTATAATGCTTTTTCCATCATAGAAGTAAGGGTTGTCACCCATTCTAAATGTTAAATAATCAAGATTTGTTTCCTCTAATCTATAGTTATACTTATAATTCACCTCATCTCTCTTTCCTCTCTGTCTTTCATACATCGCTTGCTTTAGAGAGCCATCAAAGTTATCAATATAGAGATGTCTAAAATCATATTCTCTTACACCTGTCTCAACATTAATCTTTGTTTTTAGTTTATTGCTATTCATCGTTGCAAACATTGAACGATAGTCAAAATCAATAATATCATCATAGGATATAAATCCATCAGGGCGAAGATAATAGTCATTATTGTAATCTAATACATCAGTAGAACTTGTAATTGATACATCAATATTATCAACATATTGCATATCATCTAAACCGACCCCAATCTCACATATCCTCTTTAAATTAATACATGACGACGGAATAACTTCAGTACCTGCGCCACTACATCCAATTGAATAAAATAGTCCACCATCTTTTTCTCCATACTCATTAACATTACCCCAATCCGCACCAGATGAAACACTAATCTTTCTGCTCGATTGGTCAATTGGTTTGCCATCTTTATCAAGTTCAAACTTTAATTGTGTGTCTGTAAACAAAATATCACTTGGCATATTATATGTCGTTCCTGAAAGATAATTAAAGAATTTTGGTACACCATTCATATCACAGTCATTCATACTACCAAGTAAAACAATGTCAGTTGCAAACATGGTTTTTGACACCATTGGAACACCCTTAGCATTCACATATTCATCCGCAAAGAAACTATTTTTAATTGATTCAGTCTCAACAGCTTTATAATACCAAACTTTTTGGCCATACATATTTTCAACATTCATTATCACACCATCATTCAAAGTACGATAATGCTTACTCTCATGACATTTATTACCACACATAGGCTCGTTTGCCATAATATGATGAATTACTTCTTCACCCTTATAGTTTTTTCCACCTTTAACTTCACCATTATATTTTACAGCACAGAATGAAATTAGCTTAGCACCATTACTACCTTTACCATTTTCACCTGCACACCATTGGTCTTTTGCACGTCTCTTAAATAAACCAAAAAAGAATGACTTTTTAGGGCGTATTTTACGATGCCATAAAGGCATATATAAACATCCATTAATCCAATCATTAACAAAATTGAACGAAGTAGCTTCATTTGATTGTGCCAAGTCATTCTCAACACAATTGCTCAATTGTGTGCCATTATTTGTACATTCAGCAGGTGTCTCTCCTTTATCACTTAATCTCTTCTGTTCCCTTGCACATTTAGGTTTAACAATTCTGTCCCACATACAAGTTAATGTTGAGCCACACCCAGGATAATATACATTTTTGTTAATTCCGTCATCACAAAACTCAGAACTTAATTCAATACAACCGATTTTTTCCAAAGCACTATCAAGAGCTTTACCCAGTGGTCTCAAAAGCCATTTTACAGGCCAAGGTGCACCATTAAATACTCTTGCCAATTCACATAATATTCCACCAAATGTGGATATGATACCATTTAACGTTGTTACAAGTATTATGAATATTTTCACAATAACACAAATCAAACGATATAGGAATGACAATCTAATTGATAGATTATTATATGGGAATGGGTTATTATCACCAAAATGATTAACCATCTTAATCCCGATATATTTTCTATTTGTCGGACTTGGATTTTTTTGTATTTGTGGGATATAATTTTTTACGGTATACACCTTATTCCAAAATAAATCAACAAAACTTTCATCCCAAGTATCAGAGCCAAATGAATAGTCTGCATTATCTTCTACAAGAAACTTTTCATCAGTATTTTTAGGGTTATTTGGTACAAGATAACTACAACGTTTGTGAGCACTATTATCACTGTCCATTTCATTAAGTGTAATACGGAAACGCACTCTTGCACGAGTTGGCACACCCTTATTTGGGTCGTCCGTTGGGATAATGTTACCATACTCATCAGTACGAACATAATCAAGGTTCATTGGAACTTGATAACACCAAACGCCATTGTCATTGATAAGCATATCACCCTTAACACGGTGTTGTTCAATCTTGTTATCAACAGTTTTACGTATCATTTCAATGCGCCCCGGGCCTGTTACCATATCACCCATCTTACCCAACCGTTCAGATGCAGTACAATTCTCTCTAATTGAATTAGATTGTTTATCAGTAATTACACTACCAATAAAAATTGCACCCATCTTAAACTCATAATTAAGTGAAAGGTCTGTACGCGTGATTTTCATCTCAGCAGCATTCTCAGTTGCATCACCCCAATATGGATACACATATACCGACTTATTCTGACTAATAACTTGTGCTAAAGAATCAAGGTCAGCTGATCTTTTAAATTGTCTCGTGCTTTCAAAACGATTCTTTTCAAAACCAAGATTATCAATCATGTCATAAGGCTTCTGCGAAAGAAAAGGACCAATATCTGAAAGGTCTGCATCTATGTGTATGCGTTGCTTACCAACAGGAATATTTGATAACATGAAATCGCCTGCTTCATTTGTCACTGTCGTATATTTGTAAAATTTCTCGAAAACCTCACAAACAGTTTCATTATCTAAAATCTTTCTCTTAGTTGGCATAGTACCAATAACCTGATAACAAGAAACATCAGATTCACTTGGTAATAAATTATATCTTACCCTATCACCATTTAAATCTGTTGGAGAACTAAATGGGTACATTACAGCTTCTTCATCACTCTGTTCATAACTACCTTTTGGTACGAATATTGACACTCGAACATTAGGGATACCCAAACCATTATTAGCAGTGCTTACACGGCCGATAATAATACCCTCAGTTGAAGTATACGAGCGATAAGTATCATTTGTGTTAACTTTAAGTGAAAGAATTTCAAAACTATTAAATTCCTGCGTAAGATTAATTGGAATGTTAATAGGCTTTTCATCACCTAACTCTGTTCTAATTCTATAAGTTGATTGATTTTCCATTATGTATGTGTGTATGTTTCTTTATTACTTTTATATATAATCATCATTCATTTTTTAACCACTTTGTATAATTTGGTATGCGTGCAGTTGGCTGCTTACCAAACCAAATACAAAATACAATATATAATCCGACAGGAATCAATCCAATGATTAATGTTAAACCAATTATTAACCCGATAAGCGTGCGGACAAATAAATTACCCATGTTTTCAAATATATTTGGAGCATGCCCACTCAATTGATTTAATTCATCGTTATCCATGTACTTTGGATTGACATTCTTTTTACAATTACATCCCATTTTTATTTAAAATATTTTTAAATAAATTTAGCCATCTTATGTTATTTTCTCAAAATAAAAAATGCAACCTAACATTTAAGTTAGATTGCATTTATAACACTTTCTTCTTACTATTTTATCAAACAATGCCTTGACTCAAGGCGATTATTTCAATATTTGTTTTAAAATTCGATTATCGACAATTCTTTTTCATCAACATATTCCTTCAATTTATCACTGAAATCAACCTTTTCCCAAGGATAATAGGTGTCGTTGTCATTATAACCAAAATGTCCGTTACGTGCGGTGTTGTAAAAAATTGGCTTTATTCCACAAGGGAAGAACTTACAAATTATTCCTTTTGGCGTTAAATCAAAATTATCTCTAATGAACTTTTCAATACAAATCTTTAGTCCTATTGAAGAGTTTACAGGATTAATTAGTTCAACATTTATTGCACAAGGTTCATGTTTATTACCGTCATATGTAAGCTCTACTTTTGCAGCATCAGCAATGTCTGTATTTACAATATTCTTAGCAAGATAACGGCACATATAAGCAGCAGAACGGTCAAGATTACTAATATCTTTTCCTGAAAATGAGCCACCTCCGACATTACAGTAGCCACCGTATTGATCTACTACAATCTTTCGACCTGTCAAGCCACAATCAGACATTGGGCCTCCAATATTCCACGCCCCATCTTCATTAATATGAAACTTAATTTTAGAATTATTGGCAATGAAAGAATTATGAATGTCATCATTCATGACATGATCATTCATTACTCGATTTCGTTTAATAAGCTCTTCCACTAAGGTTCTAACTTCATCAACGGAAATTTCTTCAGAATGCATTGTCGATACTGTAATTGATTCTACCTTTGGCCTTTTATTGCCATATTTAACACATACTTGTGTTTTTACATCAGGACCAAGACTATATAACATATTGACACCTTTACAAATTTCTCGTGCAAGATACACTCCAAGTGGTAAAAATTCATTTGTTTCATTAGAAGCAAACCCCACCATAAAACCTTGGTCAACATTTAAATCACAATCATCTTTGTCGTCACCAATAGAAATTTCTTCTGTTTTTTTGTCAATAAGATTAATGATTTTAATATCATTGCCATTTAGATTATGTCTTTTAGGATAGCCAACATTTTCCATTGCAATTCTGATGACCTTTTCAACATCAACATAAGAATTTGTTTTTACCCACCCACTAACAACAACAATGTTATCTTTTACCATTGTTTCAATTTTTGCACGAGTATTTTCATCCTCTTCAATGTAGGCATCTAAAAGGGCATCACTTATTTGGTCTGCAACTTTATCAGCATGTCCATAACTCACATACTCACTTGTTATAAGACTTTTTATATTCATTACATTAATAATTTTTATTCCTTTCTTTTAGCTTTTTTTGCCTCCTTAGCGAGCTTTTTAGCCTCTTTTTCTTCCTCTTCCATTTGTTGTGCCGTAAGAGTGCAAAGCTCGTATGTGTTGGCCAATTCTGCACCATATTTACGCCATCCTCCAATAGACATATTAATAGTTGGTGCTTCAATTTTAATCTTATCCTTTTCGTCATCATAACTAATAAGATTAACTGCATCCTCAACAAGCATCTTTTGCTGAATAGGTGTTAGACGCTCGAAAATATTCTCAACCACAGTAACTACAATAGTACTCGGCATTTTAGATACGGCTTCTCCAACAGGACTCAACTTAACAATTTTAATAACACTCTTTTGTTTCTGAACGGAATAGTACTTAATGTTCATAACATTGAACAAGTTAGTTTCGTCAAACACTTCATCAAGTACCTTACGTACATCTTCACTAATTTCTCCAAAAATCATAATTTCTTAAATTTTTAAATTGGTTTTACATTAAAGTTATCACAAACATAATACTACTTAAAGTGCTATTTTCCAACTTTACCACATATTTATTTATAATAATAAATTTAAAAAACTAATATACAATGCCTTACGGTTTAAAAAGATTATTGGAAATAAAAGCGGAACGTCAGAAACGCCGTGAAGAAAAGGCTCGTATTAAGGCCGAAAAAGAGAAGGCGAAATTGGAAGAGCGTAAAAAGGCTCGTTCTAAACGTCTTTTAAAGAAGCGTAATGCTCGTAAATATGCTAAACGAAAGAAAGCATTAGATGAATATCGTAAATTAATGGGTGATGAAAAAGGAACATTTTCAATATATCTCATGAAAAATGGAAAACGAGTCAAATTCTTCGGCAGGAAACGTTTTAAAAATTCTGCAGTTGGACTATACTTCGATTTATTAAAGAAAAATAGAGAAGAAGTTGCATTCAAACAAACAATAGTTAAAAACTATGGTAAATATGTTGAGAATAAGTATGAATTGGTATTAGTAAAGAAACTAAGTCCTGAAGAATCTAATAACGTCACATTATTACGAAATAATGATGGTAAGTTCATAGAAAATTATCTTGTTGATGCACCAACCCATAAAATCTTAGACAAAAATGAATGGCTCATAGAAGAGACGTTCAATGTTTATGGTTTTGATCCTCAAAAAGAAAGAAAAGATTTTAAATATATTTATGATAATATAATATTAAAAAATACTAACGCCTATTCACAATTATTTATATATAATAATAAATTAATCCACCATTATGATGATGATTTTGACATGGTAAGATGTAAAAATACAAAGCAAGCTATTAACTTATATGATAAAATAGAATCAATGGTGGATAAAAAGAAATACCCAACAATATTTTTTATGGGAAAATTGTCAGGTACGTCTGTTGAATGGGTGATTTCTGAAATACAAAAAAAAACCGGGTGGACACGAAACAAATGCAAAGCCTTATAAAACAAATAATGGGAGATAATTTTTTATCTCCCATTTTATTTACTAATTTATCAACTGTATTCTATTAAAATAATTTAACCAATTTATAAATCTATTTGACAATCATTTTTTTTTTCTCGTATTCGTTTAAATATTCAATTATGTATTGTACATCATCATGTACCACATCTCCAAGGAATGTATCATAGTTTGGAGTGTTACCAAAATACAATAACTTTATGCCATGTTCCTCACATAACGCTTTCTTACGTTTATCTCTTTCCAAAGTATTTTTAAATGTTTTATCACCACCAAAATATTCAACCGGAAAGAAGTGTTGCTCTCCTTGGCATTCAATACCAACATTATAATCAGGTAAATAGAAATCTAAACTCTGTTTACTTAACCAATCGAAACGTTTTTGATAATCATAGGTAATTCCTACCTCATCCAAGTAATTCATCACACTCCGTTCCAAATGGCTTAAATTACATGTTTGACAACCTTTACCACTTAAATGATCAGCAGGATTTTGCCAAAATTCACCATGCTTAGGACAGATGATACAAACCTTTGTCCTTGCATTAACATACTTTACTTTGGAATAATCGTACTTATCACCGTGAACTTTACGAGCTTTTTTGATAAATTCTTCTTTTGTTAAAGTATTCTTTTCACGGCTATTTTTAATGCCACATTTAAAACAGCCTTGACCTTGTGTGTGATTATGAGGTGTTTGCCAAAATTCTCCATGTTCGGGACATTTGATACATACCTTGGTATGAGCACCAATATATTGCACCTTAGAATAATCGTATTTGTTCTTATGTACTTTATTAGCTTTTTTAATAAATTCCTCTTTGGATGAACGACAGCGTTCACCTACAGTTTCATTAGCACATTTAGGACAACCACAACCACTTAAATGGCTGTTTGCTTCCTGCCAAAAATCACCATGCCCATGTTCATGGCAAATGATACAAACCTTTGTTTTGCCATTCACATACCTCACCTTGGAGTAATCGTATTTATCACCGTGTTTTTTACGAGCGAACATAACCCACTCTTCAGTTGTTGGAACATACTTACAACTACATTTAGAACAACCACGGTTACTTAAATGATTATTTGGCGTTTGCCAAAATTCTCCATGGTCAGGGCAAATGATGCAAATCTTGGTATGAGCATCAATATACTTTACCTTAGAATAATCATACTTATCACCATGAACTTTATGAGCTTTTTCAATCCATTCTTTCGTTGATGGAACATAATTACCACTACATTTAGGGCAACCTATACCTATGGTATGATCAGCAGGCCTTTGCCAAAACTCTCTATGTTCAGGACAAATGATACAAACCTTAGTATTTGCGTTTATATATTTAACTTTTGAGTAATCGTATTTATTGTCATGAACTTTACGAGCGGAAGCAATCCATTCTTCTGTTGTTGGGGCATACTTACCACTACATTTAGAACAACCACAACCACTTAAATGGCTATTTGCTTCTTGCCAAAATTCACCGTGCTCATGACAAATGATACATACCTTAGTTTTGCTATTTACATAGTCCGCCTTAGAGTAATCATATTTATCACCATGAATCTTCTTTGCTTTTTTAATAAAGTCTTCTTTTGTTGAAGTTAACCTTTCACGAATTTTATCCACCTTACATTTAGGACAACCTCTATCTTTTAAATGATTAGAAGGTGTTTGCCAAAACTCCCCATGCTCAGGTTCAGGACAAATGATACATACCTTTGTTGCACTATTTACATACTCTACTTTTGAATAGTCATATTTGTCTCCATGTTTCTTTCTTGCATCCTTAATAAATTCCTCTTTGGTCTTTTTCTTAGGCATATTTTATATAATTACGTTTTTAGTCAATTATACGTCTATCATCATATAAAACAAAAATATAACAAATAAATTAACGTATATTAATTATGACCTAAGAAGAAATTAACAACATAATAGGTTGATGGCTTGAATTTTTGTCATTATTTCAAACGTTTATTAATGTACTTGCGAACAAGATGCTTTATGCTTTCATCTAATGCATGTTCTTCAAAGTCTATGCGTCTTTTTGTTAAATCGTCAACAAACTTTTCATCGTTCCAAGCATCTTCTTCGCATTGAGCTTGAAGAAGTTGATCGTATTCATCTGAATCCATTAGATCATATGGGGTAAGATCATTATCCTCCATTTCATCGTATTTATAATCATAACCATAATCAGCAGGGCTATAGTCCAAATATTCATTAATTAAACGGCGAACCATTTCTTTTAGTTCCGATTTTTTAATTTTTGTCTTCATATGTAAAAATATTTTTTTATAAATAGTCATAAGACAAAAAAAATAGTCCTTATTCAGGGCTATTTTCTTTTTCAGTTAAAACAAAATGAACATTATCGATGATAGCATCAATTTTTTTATTATGTACAAAACCATCAATAGAACCATCATGTGTTTGACGATAAAACTCTCTATCAATTCCATATAGTGTGCTTGGTGACAGTTTAACATTCAACTCAATATCACTTATATCTGCGCCGACTAAATCATCCGTATCAAATATGTTCTTCAAACTCGTTGCAATAGTGTAAATATGTCTCAGTTCCATTTTGATTATTATTATTCTTATGGTTTACCATACCAAATATGGCTTTTATTTTATTAAATACTTCTTTAAAAAAAGCACTTTTCTTCTTTTTAACTATGATAGGATTATGTTGTGAATGGATTTCATCTTTATGTTTTAGGACATATTCAGCCCACTTCTTTTGTGATGCACACAATTCATCTTTAATTATTTGTTTATCATTGCTATTACGCTCTAATTCTTTATGTAATTCAAATTCATTCATCCTCGTATTCTTTTTTTGTGTTTGATTCAAAATATTCATCTATAACGTGTAATAGCCATACGACACCACACCCAAAAAACATGTCAAATGGGATAATTAGCCACCAAAGGTTTGTCCCAAATAAAAATATATTGAATGGCGTAAAAGGTCTTGGAATTAGGAAATAGTTTAAAGCACTGATAAAACCTCCAATCCAAGTACTTGAGCACATTGGGCATGTAATAAGCTCACCAAGTTGAGGGTGTAGCCAATGCATAAGTTCTCTAAATTTACCAAGCATATTAAATGGTCCTGGGAAAAACACTAAAAGTTCAATTAGACCATATAACATAAATCCATAAACAATACATAATCCTAATAAATTCATCTTTCAACCTCCTCTAAATATTCATTATTTGTTTGCTTCGACTCTACTGTATTGCCACAAGGCATTTCTCCATAAAATGTATCATCAACAAAATTATTCATTAAGTTATCAAGATTTGTTTTATTACCTTGATAAACAGTTACATCTTCTGTTACAGTATCTTCAACTTTCTTCTTTTTAGATGTTACCTTTTTTGCAACTTTCTTTGTCTTAGTGCTTTTCTTTTCTTTGTTTTTACTTACTTTTGATTTTGTTGTCACAAACTCGATTGTTTCTAACTCTTCTAAATCCATGGTTGCAAACATCTCTTGTAGTTTATTGATATTAAATTTCAGTAAATTCATTTTCTTTTCAACATCAAGGTTGTATAAAATTGTATCATCAATAAGTTCAAAGGCTTTGTTAATATCGGTTTCAATTGGCGCAGCATAAAACGTAACCCCATCTTCCTCTGCAACATCAATACTTTTATCTTCACAGGGGATAATACTCCAATTCTCGGGGTACACCATACTTACCAAAAAGTATGATTCAACATATTTGAATGAACACTTGTATTCACTCAACTGTATAAGTTTCTTTTGTAAATTCATATTAAGCAAATACTATAAATGTTATAATATAACTAACAGCACACCAAAGTATAGTTGTACGTGTGTCTGAAAGATGAAATACCTCTGTTTTAATATAGCAGCGAATTAAAACAAGTATGTCTCGCAAAACACTGCATATAGACATGCATAGCATGAAAACTAAAAAATACGAAAAAAATACTTCCATCATTAATATCATTTTGTTATATTAATAATAGAAGTATTAAAACTCTTTTTCAAATTACTTTTCAAAATTTTACGCCTGCGTTTAACCCGATAAAAACATCAGGTTTCTTATTAAATAACCCATAACCAACGCCAACACCTGCACCAAAATATAATCTATCTTTAACTTTCTGAGTTAATTTTTGTTTTGGTATAAATACGGTGGAATTAGTTATTTCTGTATTACTACCATGATTGATTAAAGTCTCATTATAGCCATTTTTAGCCCGTGTGACGAGCATTAAACTATCACGTATGGAAATGTTCAACTTAAACCATTTAACGCTGTTAGCCTTGATTTTTAAGTCATAGTTTACGGTGTCCGTTTCTTGCGTATAACAATAGATTGAATCTTTTGGTACATACTTATCACTAAATCGAACGGTATCAGTTTTATATCGGGTTATATACTTTATTTGTATTGCTTCTTTTACGTTTTTTAATTTACGAATAGAATCATACAACTCCGCATTTGTTTTTTTCAACTCACTCAATGACTTGTCTTTAGAAATTACAACATATTGTGTTTTGTTCTTATTATATTGTCCTTCACTAATTACGCTGTCATTATTTACTTTTGAATTTCTCCAAAAATAAAAAGATACAATGGCCAATAAAATTATTATTAGCCATTGTCCGTTTCTTATTATCTTATCTCTTATCATATTACATACTATTTTCGCACATTTACAAGGATGCTTGATATTGTCTGAGAGCTAATTAACAATTCGTTTAGCATTTTTTCTTTTGATGGTATTGGTCTACCCTCACCATACAAGATACCAAACCATCCCCATTCTTTCTCTCCATCGTGTAATGTTGTAACGGCAACATATGATACTTGGTTAGAAGTTAATTTTGCTGCAATTTTTTTATCAATTTTTGCAAGGTCTTTAACGCTTCCGACAAAGTGAAGATTATTATGCATATAGATTGATGATTCAAAACGTGACAATGATAAATTTTGGTATTCTTCATCTATATTTTCAACACCTTCTCTTACTCTCTCATATGTTACCGTACCATGTAAAAAGGGTACTCCATTAATATTTTGTGAACCGTTATGTAACTCAATTATAAAAGCTCTATCAGCCTTTGTTGATTCTAACAAATTATCTAATACTGAATAAATCTGTGGTTGAACCTCTCTTCGATTCTCAAGATCTCTAATGTGTGTTAGTTCTTTGTTTTTCTCAGCAGCATCAATGGATTTTTCCATCGAATATTTTGTAATTATTGGAGTACCAACTGTTACCAAAAGAAATAAGGCAAAAAGAACGATTGATGTAATTACTTTAAAAGTGCCATACTTATCAACAATTTTAACAGCTCTTTCAAAAAAACTTAATTGTTCCATTGCTTATTATTTATTTTTTTGTCTCTACTTCCAATTTTCGAGTTATATTCAACATATCATTATAACGTTTAGATTCAGAAATCTGTTCAACTTTCTTATTGTAATCAGAACTCTTATAACCCATAAGACGGTTAAACTTCTCAAGTTCCTCATTCATCAGTTGTTTTCCACAATTATGTTTAACTACATTAGTGTGGATATAACTTTCACAAAGTGTATCCTTCTTGCACTCAACAAGGTATTCATTTCCTTTTGAATCTTTCATTATAAAACGATTTCCATCAACTTTATAATCTTCGGGGATTCTCTTCATCATTTGTTCCTCATTAAGGAATGTTGTATTCTTAAAATGTAATCTCTTCATTTTTTGGTTCTCCGTGAATAATGTTTTAGATTTAAATGTTTCTTTTGGTAAATTATGTGCTTTTAGGCCTGCGTGCTTATATTCTTGTTTTGCTTGTGCATCCTTATTTCCGGATTCTTTTCTCTTGTCATAGAAATCTTTATTCCCTTCAAAATCGGCTGCTTTCTTGAAGTCATCTTTCTTGGCGTTTTCTTCCGCTGATTTTGAAGTATAACCATGAACCTGAGCTTTTACTCTTTCCTTATAAGTATCACTTGGTTCATAACTATAATCATAATCCAATGTCGTTTTATTTTTGTCATCAATTCCCTCAGGATTTGTCTGTCGTTTTGCTTCATCTTGCAAACCTCCATCAAACTCCTTTGTTCGTTTGGTGATGTCTTTAACAGCCTTCTCATTTTCCTTAGCATCAGCATCCCTACTGTAGCCCTTCCCAACTTTTGGTTTGAACTCATTCTTCATTTTTTCTTCTGAAAGAATGGTTCTTAATTCGCTGAAGTTATAGACCTTATTTTCTTTTAACATTTTATTAAGATAAATTATTTATTTTATTTAGTTTTAATGTTGTATCTATGTCAAGATTAAAGTTACATTTTAAAAAATATTGTAACCTGTACTTAGTCTTAACCCTTGTATAAATTGAGCGTAGATTAATTCTCTGACTTTTTTATCTCGATCAGCAGATGGTGTTTCATCCTCAGCATCTTGAATCTGCTCTTCAATGTTTGCCATCTTATCTAAAATTGTATCTTTATCAAAGTCAGTATTGTAGTTATAAATATTTCGCATAACATAAAATTCAATTACAAAAACCTTATTTTAAGAAATTTTCTCAATATATCGTTCGCTTCCATTTTTATATATCTTATTATGGAGTCTTCCATAAAAATCTAATTCATACCAACACTCTTTATATTTATTATTATCAGTTGGCATTTTTACTGTGATATAATAATTATTAGTTATTGGTTGTTCATCAAATTCATAACCATTCATAACAAAATTATGGGTTCTTAATGAGTATAATATATATTTTCCATTATTAATAATAACAAACATATCTTTGTATTTGTCATTAACCCCACAAAAATACCCTCCTATATTTCCAACATATATTGGTTTCGGATATTTTTCTGATACCACATCAAATAATGCATACCCATTTTCATTTTTCATCATTGCAATTCCACTAGAATCACAACGAATTCCTTTTTCTTTTAAACTATTTAATTCATCCGTCATATTCTGAAAATTCAGAATATCATCTTTTGATATTTTTCTTTTTAATTTAGATAGCATCGTGTTAATTGATGGTATTTTATCACTAAATTCATCATATAAATAAGTTAAATTATTTATATCAAAATAATTTAAACCCCCATTTTTATCACAAGGTAAACAATCACATTTGTCTCTGATTATATGATGAATTGTGTTTGCATCATACGAACAAGGAACAAAACCATATTCAGGGAAAAATACACCGAATTCTCCATTATAATTTACCCTGAATGCAATGTGTGACGGAAATTTTATTATGGTACTTACTGAAGAAAATATATAATCTCCTGATATAATCTTTTTAGTTTCAGTATCATAAATAATACATTGTTCAAAAAGATTAGTTAAATATCTACTACCTTCAATACGATAACATTCGTTATATTCGGTTATACGACGCATTAATTCATTAATTTTTGTTTGTTTAATTTCTTTAATATCTTCAGGTGATAGCGGTAAAAACGTTTGATAAAAGTTTCTTCCAATTATCTGTGATATTTCCTCTGTTGTTAATATATTATCATCTCCACCATTATCATGATTCCACCTACATGTTGCTGTATTAAGCGAACCATCAGGACAGACTGAAACAGCAATCATTGATAAGCCATATTCATCCTTTGGACAGTTCTCACCCTTTTCAGGTTGAATATTTTCAAAACCATCCTTTAAACAAAAATAGAATATATTATCACCTTCTGCAGTATAAGAGTTATACATGTTAGGATCATGTGTTACACACCAAGATGTATATCTACCATATTTTTCAGCCTCTTCAAATGAGTGTATCTTTACAATATTATAATTATTATTCTGTTTATACTGTGTATTACCAACATTTTGTTTATCATTCTCTATATCTTGTTGAACATTATCACTAAAACGATTAATTAACGTCTCAGCGTCTTCTCCATTTAGATCTTGATTATACTCACCTGAATATTCTTCTGTCGCTATATATTTCAAAACCTGATTCAATTGGCGTATTTTTGATTCATCGTTAAATAAACCATCAAGCACCATTCGAGTTACGCCTGGTAAAAACTCACATTTCATAAGTCTTGAATTGGGAATATAATTTCTTATCACTTCAATTGTTTTCTGTGCATCCATGTTAGGTTGCATTTGATTAATTACTCTCCTTGCCTTAGATAAATTTTTACTTTCCCGATCTTCATTCAAAAGTTTTTTCTTATAAAAATACATTTCGTTTTGTCTTTTCACACTAAATCCGGGCTTTCTATTTCTTGTTTCTTTATCAGAAGCAAATGGCACTGTATATTGATAATTTCCTGCATTAGATGCTGCGGTAGTCTCATCTATTTCTCTCGGCATTTTACGCCGTTGAACGCCAAATAATGGTTGATTAAACTGTCCTGATGCATCAGCACTTGTTGCTCCTGCGGCCTCTCCACCCATAGCTCCACCATCACATTCAGTTAAAATATTTTCTGTTTTGTTCGGCACATTTTTTGCTACAATTGTGATGAATAATTTCTTCATCTTCTTTACAAAATCTTTTTTAGGTACACTATATTTGACTACCATCTTAGCAGTCTTTGGATTGCCTTGGCTATCTTTATCACTAATCTTTTGGTGTCGTTTAATAATACCTAAACTCTTCAAATGATATAACAAATAATTACGTGTGATGTCATTAACTTGAAGTAAGAAGGGTAATTGCGCACCGACAGGGTCTTTTAATAAATCAGAAAGAAAACGCTGAACATTATTATAGAACTTATACTCAGTAAGTTTTGTGGTTTCAGCTAATTCTCTTACTTGAGACTCATCCAATTTAATTGTATGATTATTAGGTACAAGAACCCAATCATTAGCGTCTAATCGTAAAACACCATTTTTTAATTTATCTACGATTGACATTTCAGACTTTTTATGTGCTGCAGCATACTTTTTAATCGCCACCATTGCAAGCGTTATAAATGTATTAGATTGGTCACTATATATCTTTCGTACTTCTTGCCCTAAATTATAAAGTTTTTCTTTTGTCTTATTCAAGTTTTTGTTAACTTGACCATCCTTTCGTAATACCTTATTATCATGTGGTGAATGTTGCCCCTTTGCATTAGGTACAAAATGACTATCACTACCTCTAACTTGTAATACACCATCTTCATCACGTGTTAAATACATTTGAAACCCTGTATCACCCCACACAACAGATGACCGCCCGTTAACCTTTGATTTATGTACTAATTTTTCAATAAGATTTGATATATCATCTCCGTTGGTTTGAGCAAAATCATTTAAACAATCAAAAACTTCTTGTAAACCAAAAATATCTCCTTGTCTATGACACCAATCACGCAAGGCAAATATTTTCTTTTTATTTGATTGACTTGAATTTGCATATTTTAATAATTGTTCTTTAGCCATTCTTTATACTATTTTTCCACATTAATCTTTTATGAAATAATTCAGAGATAAATTTTTCAACTACATTTGCAGTAATATCCTTAACTCGTTTCTCAAACTCTCGTTCTTTTAACAAGTCATCCAATTTATTACTCACAATACTACGCACCTCAGATGTTGTAACATCTTCATTAAGGCGTTTTTTTCTGATATATTTTTTCATATAAATTCAGTTTAAAATAAATATTAATAACATGTAAAAAAAAAGTGAGGAAAGTAATAATTTCCACACCTTTTTATAATGTATTATACATTAGTTTTCATTCTTTAATTTTAATGGTTTAATATCTTCACTTGTTACCAATTGTTGTTTCCAATTTTTGAAGACACCATATATTTTATGAATTTTATTAATTGTTTCTTCACTCAACTGTATGCTATCAAGCCAAATAAAGCAACCATTTCCTGATGGCTCTAAAAGTCTGAATTGGAATTTAGCATTATTAAGTGAAGGAATAACACCACTTAGTGTAACATCACCATCTTCGGGATAATAAAGCATTGGATTTTTCAGTTTAGAAAAGTTTGCACCAAATTGTGTTCTACAAGGCTGAAGGCTATTATTTAACATTTCATCTTGGTTTGTATAAGGTACAGCACCATCGCTTTCAGTATCCTTTTCTTCAGATTCTCTGAGAATGTTAATAGCACCCTTACGTTGTATATGGCGCATTGCTTTTATAGATTCTGAAATTATATTATACTCCTTCTCAGTTCTGTTCATTTTGTTTTTGTTATTTACCAATTATAATAGTCCCCCATACGTTTTGCACGTGCAACATACCAAGGCTCTTCTGCATCCTTAGTGGGTTCTTTAGCCTCATCAACAGAACCTGTACATTCGGCAATTACATCATCAATTGATTCTTCCATATCATCAACCTCAGCATCAACCTCATCAGCAGTCACTTCTTCCTCAGGTTCTTTATCTTCCTCAGAAGGTTCTTCACTCACATGTTCAGAAACGCTTTCTACACTTTCATCTTCTGTGTCAACCATTTCTACTGTTTCTTCCATTGGTTTAACATTTTCAACAACGGTTTCTTCAAGAACTGTATTATTGTCTTTTTCATTTTCTTCAATTACTTTATCAACTTCGACCATATCAATGTTTTCTTTAGCCTCATTTACCAATGCATCAAGTTCTACATCATTAACAGCATCAACTGCCTTAGTTTTCTTACTTTTCTTTGCCATAATAATTGTTTATCTATTATTTTAATATAAATATAAGAAAAAATGCTTTCCTTATCAAGAAAGCATTTTCATTTCTTTAAAATCATTTGTTGTTCGTGATAGAGCTTCGCATTTAAGTTTCATTATTGCAGTGTCCTTAATTTGTCTTACACGTTCCATTGATAAATCAGTTACCTTGCTAATTTCATCAAGAGTCATTTCATTCTCGCCATTCAAACCAAATGACATTTGAATAATTTTTCTCTCACGGTCTTTTAAGCATATTAATAAGTCAGCAATCGTAGAATGTCTATCATTAAGATTATTCAGATTTTCTTCAAAATTTTCATTAATTAGCTCATCTTTATATTGATAATCTTTATAGTTATCCGTACTAATCACCGCATTTGTTGTTTGCTTTTCTATAAACTCATTAATGTAGCATCGTACCCACCATACAGCATATGAAATAAACTTAATATTCTTAGTTGGGTCAAATTTTTCTGCCGCATGAATAAGTCCAAGATTTCCTTCTGAAATTAAGTCTGCAAAGGGAATACCACTTTCACGGTATCCCTTTGCAACTCTAACAACAAATCTCAAATTATGTTCTACTAATGTGTTTAAAGCATTATTATCACCTTTCTGTATCCGTTCACCTAAATCTTTCTCTTCAGCACGAGTGAGTTTTTTATAATGTTTAAGTGAATTGAAGTAATATTCTATTTCAGATTCATAATCATTAATTTTTACTTTACTCATTTTACTGTAAGTTTTGAGATATTATTTTCCTTAACCACCTCGATAATTTGATTATGCCAATCTGTAATCATTTCATTATGTGTAATATCTATCACAAAATCATGATTTTTCATAATACGTCGGAGCAATTCTCTAATATCATCATAGTGTGAACTACCAGTTGCTCCAAAAATTTCATCAAGAACAAGGAAGTTTGGTTTCGCAAACGATGAAACAGTTGCCAAAGCACTACGAAGTGCAAGACTTGCCATCGTTTCTTCATAACCTGATGCAGCAAGACCAACATTCATTGACACACCATCATGAACAAGGTCAATACAAATTTTATTATCATCAGAAATTGAAAGAACCACGTCAAAATCAACCAAACCATTTAGAAGAGTTGAAACCTCATTATTGATAATTGGCAATGCACGTTTCAAAACAATTTTCAAGATACCATTCTTACCAATAAGTTCTTTATAAATTGCCCAACTACGAATAACCTTCTCTTCTTCTGTCAACTTAACAATTAGGTCTTCACGAACCTTAATATCTTTCTTATAACGTTCATTTTCAACCTTACAAGTCTCAATTTGACGAATAAAGGTTTCTTTTGCTGCAGTAATAGACTTAATATTTTCATCAACGAGACGAATCTTATTGTCTATCTCATTATTAAAAATGATATTCTCTTTATTTTGTTCAATTTCTTCTTTGGTCTTATTCAAGGCATCAAGCTGTAACTTGTAGTTCTCGATTTGTGTGTGCAAAGCCGTCATACTCAATTTAAGTCGGTTCATTCTATTAACCTTTTCTCGGTCTTCTTCTAACTTTGCAATTTTTTTATCAATTTCATTAATTTTATTCTTATTTTCAACACCTTGTTCTACAAGTTTGTTAATTTTATCTTGTTTAGATTCAATGATTCCACTTTGTTCTTTTACATCGACTTCATGGCCACAGTTTGGACAAACTTTCTGTTCAATAAGCTCAGTTATGTGGGCAATATTATCCTTAATAAGACTAATTTCTTGTTTAATGCCACCATTTTTATCTACGATGTCATTTCTTTCTTGTTGAAGAGCCTTTAGTTCTTCAACATCAAACGATGCACCATTAAGTTCTCCCCACTCATCCTTTTGTTGCTTAAACTTATTTCTTTCAATTGTCAACTTGTCATTAATAATATTAATGTTGTTTTCTACAGTTGCAACATCAGTTTTAATGAGTGTCTCCTTCACCTCCTTACGTTCAGACATAATCTGAATTTTATCGTTGTTAAGATTAAGGAGTTCATTATTTCTGTCGTTTACATTCTTTTCAAGTTTTACTGACGTTTCCTCATTATCCTTAATAACCGTTTGCATATCAGCAATCTCACCTTCAAGAGTTGCTTTATTATATTTCTTTGAAAGAAGAGCAGGTTCTACATTCTTCTTATACAATTCCTTCGCAACCCCCTCTTTCTCTTCCAATGAAAGAAGCCCAAGCCAACGTGAAAACAATTTACCTTGGTCTGTTTGTCCCATTGAGAACAAATCTCCAAGTGTTTTTGCTGTTGCTGAAACAATAAGGTCAAAATCTTCAAGTGAACCAATAGAATCACGAATAACATTATTTGTCTGTTGCGTTGATTCAGCCTCGCAATTTTCAATAAGCTCTAATTCATCATTAACTACTTTAAAATAGTCAACAGTTTGCTTACATTTACTTTTCTCTGTTCTTTTTGAGAGCGCAGGACGCGTTACAGTACGTCGAATAACATAATTCTCACCCTCAATCTCAATACCCACCTCAACAGACATTTCTGTTGCCTCAGGGGTGAATTTATTAAATACGCCTGCAAGATTAGGTGTCTTTTCTGAACGTCCAAACAAAGCAAAGCGAAGAAGATTACGCGCCAACGTTGTCTTACCACTTTGATTTTGTGGTTTACCACAAAGCAAAACCAATCCACTGAGCTTTGTAAAGTCAATATAATTATCCTCACCATATGAAAGGAAATTTTTCCACTTCACATATGTAAATTTATATGATTTATATTTAGAATATGAATCAAAATCAACAAAAGCGTTAACCTTGTTATCAATATCTAAAATCATATCCATATCAACATTCTCAATCTTTTTAAGCTCAATATATTCCTTAAAGAGGTTCTGTTGAAATTTAGGATCTTGGATACTCGTGATAATATCAGATGTCAAAGATACTTTATTCCCATCACTATCGACCATAATTGGTTTTGGATTAACAATCACATTACGCAATGGAAGGCCATACTTGTCAGCAATTTCTCTACGTAGTGACTGCAACTTAGATGGGTTAATATCAATCTGATACATCGACACATCGACAACAATTTTATCAGTAGGTTTAATATTTTCAATCATTTTACAATGTATTTAAAGTTCTTTTTCTTTTAACTGTTACTTTCGCCACCTTTTCTATAGGTGTTGCTTCTTTATCTGTTATTTGTTTTTTATTTACTTCAAGTTGCTCTTCTACACCATTTTCTTCTTTAACCTTTGCATCACTCTTATTTGTACGTACCACCCTCTTTTTTGGTGAGGCAGTACTTTCTTCAGTTACTTTTTCCATCATAGTGTTTAAATCACCATATTTGTTGCAATAATGAGTTTCCATAATTAAATTCAAAATATAATCATTTAAAACTAACCCATTAACATTACAGTATAATTCAATATCTCTATAATCTCTATCAGAGATTTCTATATTAATAACCATTTATTATGTTTTATCTATATAATACTGCAAAAAACGTGCAAAACAAAATATATAATCACAAAAGTTCGTATTCATTCAATTGTCTTGCACTTCTCATCAATTTGTACACACCTTTTTTTCCAAATTTTTGATAAAATAGAGAAGCATCATACCCACTTGGGCACTCTATAAAACGTAGTCTTCCTTTCAAACTCCCTGTATTTAGAGAAAGATACATCTTCTTTGCATCTTCCACAGCATCATCATCTAATAAGATATTAACATTAGCTCTCGCCTTATCAAATAATGTTTGGTATACTGCAAAATTTTCATTTAATTCTTTACCAAGAAGTGGAATTGAGTTAGGTATTACGAAACTATCAAATACTCCTTCACATAACGTAATATTTTCACCCCAATTTATTTTCTGTTCATTGAAAATAATAGTTTTCTTATCAATGTTAGGGTTGATGTACTTTAATTTTTGTTTACCTGTATAATCACGAGTAACAAAATAATTAAGATTATTGTATTGATCGTAACTTGGTATTACAATACGACTTCTCATCTTAAAATCATTTGACCATGGAACAAAGCCAATACCAAATTCATTAATTATATCATAGTCTAATCCACGTTCTTTAAGATATTTGTATGCGCCATACGATTCCTTATCAGCACTTGAAATAAGACGAAAATTATTAGGAAGTTTAATTGAATTTTCAACCTCAACCAATTCATTTTTAACAAGTGCATTATTTTGTGTGAACTGAAACTCTTGCGAATTTCTGATGCTTTTAATTTCATCATAATATTCACGCACAACACTTTGACCACCATAGTCTTTTAGGACTTTTGATATTTTTCCTGCCGTCCCACACTTCCAACAATGGAAATAACCTTCTCGATAATTAATACAACAATTGTATTTCCCATCGTGGTCAATATTTTCCATATCAC
>QWBZ01000218.1_pt1 | contig 21126 bp, 15 predicted proteins | sample 1972441 | NCBI WGS metagenome assembly QWBZ01 (sample SAMN09866721, study PRJNA288562) | Human oral metagenome isolate term6_saliva, whole genome shotgun sequencing... | isolation source: mouth | host: Homo sapiens | place: USA: California
GGGCGACGTCGCAGAGCACGTGCGGGCGCTGGAAAACTCCGGCGCCCGCGCGCTGCTTGTGCGCAGGGTTTCTGAGCTCGACCAGGTCGATGGCCTGGTTATCCCGGGCGGCGAGTCGACGACCATGTCGAATCTGCTGCTCTCCTTCGGCCTCTTCGACGCGCTGCACGCGCGCATGAGCGCGGGGCTTCCCGTCTACGGGACGTGCGCGGGCATGATCATGCTCGCCTCGTCCATTCTCGATGGACGTGAGGACCAGCGTTCCTTCGGCGCGCTCGACATGGTCGTGCGTCGCAACGCCTTTGGTCGTCAGGTCGACTCCTACGAGGAGGACCTGGACGTCGCGGGCCTTGAAGGCGGCCCCTTCCACGCCGTGTTCATCCGCGCCCCCTGGGTCGAATCGGTGGGCGAGGGCGTCGAGGTGATTGCGCGCGCCGGCAACAGCACCGACGGCCCGATTGTCGCGGTGCGCCGCGGCAACGTCATGGCGACGTCCTTCCACCCCGAGGTCGGCGGAGACGACCGTATTCACGCCATGTTCGTCGACATGGTGACCCGCGCCTGATGCGCGTCATGGGCATCGACCCGGGCCTGACGCGCTGCGGCCTGGGCGTCGTCGACGTGGACCCCTCGCGTCGAGCGAGCCTCGTCTACGTCGGCGTTGCCCGCACCGACAAGGACCTGGCGACGCACTTCCGGCTGCGCACGATCGCGGACGCGATCGACTCCGTCATTGAGCAGTACCAGCCCGAGGTCGTCGCCATCGAGCGCGTTTTCGCCCAGGACAACCTGCAGTCGGTGACGGCCACGATGCAGGTGATGGGGGCGGCCATGACCTGCGTGGGACGGGCGGGCCTTCCCATGGCGGTCCACACGCCCTCCGAGGTCAAGTCCGCCGTGTCCGGCAACGGCAATGCGGACAAGGCGCAGGTGCAGACGATGGTCGCGCGCATCCTCGGCCTCGCCAAGGCACCGAAACCCGCGGACGCTGCCGACGCGCTCGCAATCGCGATCACGCACGCGTGGCGGGGGACCGGCCTGCTTGGTGCCCCCGAGGACTCGTCGGTCGCGGTCTCCATATCGGGCCGCCTGACCTCGCGCGGGTCCATGACGCCCGCTCAGCGTGCGTGGGCCGAGGCCCAGGCCGCGCAACGCCGCACGGGTGCCGTCGACCCGAGGCGCAGGCGCGGCTAGAATCGTACATATGTTCGCCCGCGGTCTCGCGGGTGAGTGACCAGGGAAAGGACAGCAGTGATCTCGCTTCTGCGCGGCATCGTCGCAAGCGTCGGACTCGACCACATTGACATCGTGGTCGGGGGCATCGGCTTTCGCGTCCACGTGACGCCCGCCTTCGCGCAGGCGGCCCCGCGCGATGAGGAGATCACCGTGTACACCTCGATGATCGTGCGCGAAGATTCGATGACCCTCTACGGCTTCGAGTCGGCCGACGAGCGCGACGTCTTCACCAAGCTCCTGTCGGTGTCGGGAATCGGCCCGAAGATCGCGCTGGCAGCCCTGGCCGTCCTGCGCCCCGACGACCTGCGCCGCGCCGTGCGCGACCAGGATCTGGCTACGCTCCAGCGCATCCCCGGCGTGGGTAAGAAGTCCGCTCAGCGCATGGCCCTGGAAATCGGGGACAAGCTCGGCACGCCGGCCGCGCTGCCCGGCGTCGACGCGGCCCCCGCCCCCGCGCCCTCCGAGGATGCGGTCGCCTCCGAGGTCAGCGCCGCACTGGTGGGCCTGGGATGGTCCGAGGCGCAGGCCGCCAAAGCCATCGAGAAGCTCGCGGGCAGCGGTTTGGGTGCCTCCGACATGCTGCGCGCCGCTCTGGTGAGCCTGGGAGGCGGCCGTGGCTGAACAGCCCGACATCGAGACGATGCGCATTGTCGCCCCGGACGCGGGCGAGTTGGAGCGCGCGGCCGAGGCCGCCCTGCGTCCCAAGAAGCTGTCGGAGTTTGTGGGCCAGCGCGTCGTGCGAGGCCAGTTGCAGCTGGTCCTCGACGCCGCCCGCATGCGCGCCGCCACACCCGACCACGTCCTGCTCGCTGGCCCTCCTGGCCTGGGCAAGACGACCCTCGCCATGATTATCGCCGCAGAGATGGGAACCTCCTTGCGCCTGACCTCGGGTCCCGCGATCCAACACGCGGGGGACCTGGCCGCGATCCTGTCGGGCCTGCAGGAAGGCGACATCCTCTTCATCGACGAGATTCACCGACTGGCGCGCACCGCCGAGGAGATGCTCTATCTCGCGATGGAGGACTTCCGCGTCGACGTCGTCGTCGGTAAGGGCCCCGGTGCGACCTCGATCCCGCTGACGCTGCCGCCGTTCACGGTCGTGGGTGCGACCACGCGCTCCGGCCTGCTGCCCGCCCCGCTGCGCGACCGCTTCGGCTTCACCGCGCACCTGGAGTTCTACGAGACCGACGAACTCCAGTCTGTCGTCACGCGCTCGGCCTCCCTGCTCGGCTCGCCCATCGACGCGCGCGCCGCCCACGAGATCGCCTCGCGTTCGCGAGGCACGCCACGCATCGCCAATCGCCTGTTGCGCCGCGTCGTCGACTACGCGCAGGTCCATGGTGACGGAACGCTCACCCTGGACGCCGCGCGCGGAGCCCTCGAGCTCTTCGAGGTGGACCCCTCCGGCCTAGACCGCCTGGACCGAGCGGTTCTCGAGGCTGTGTGCCGTCGCTTCGCCGGCGGACCCGTGGGCCTGACAACTCTGTCCGTCACCATCGGTGAGGAAGCGGAAACCGTCGAGACTGTCGCGGAACCGTACCTGGTGCGCGAGGGTTTCCTCGTGCGCACCAACCGCGGACGCATGGCAACCCCGAAAGCATGGGCACACCTCGGCCTGAACCCGCCCGCCCCCGACGGCGCCCTTTTCGACTAGGGGAGCGGGCCTCGTCGATCGAGCCCCGCCGTTCGTCGTGCGACGATGACAAGGACCGACGAGTGGCGGCCGGCGCCGCGCCGCACGGATATCACTTAGGCTAAAACCCTCCTTCGGCATTAAACTGTCACAGTGCGCTTCAAGCGCCCGACCGTCATCGAAAGTGAACCAGCCATTATGAACAACTACGCCCTCATGGGCCTGCTCGTCGTCATGATCGCCTTCATGTGGTGGAGCTCGCGCTCGCGCAAGAAGCAGATGGAGAAGATGGAGGAGGAGAAGCGTGAGCAGCTCGCTGCCGTGACCCCCGGCAAGTGGGTTCGCACCCGCGTCGGCTTCTGGGGCCGTTTCGTCGACCTGGATGGTGACATCGTCGTCCTGGAGACGACCGATGGTCACGAAATGTACTGGGAGCGCGAGATGATCGCCGAGATCGGCGGCCAGCCGCCCCTCGCCCGTGCAGAAGAAGATGAGGCCTCCGAGAGCGCCGACGTCGAGGACGCCAGCGACGAGGGCGAGGCCATCCTGGGTCTCGACGACACCACCTCCTCGTCCAAGGACACCGACGAGCAGCAGAAGTAAGTCATCAAGGCTGAACGGAAAGTAGAACCGTGGCATCTCATAAGCGACGCCCTGTGCGCGCGCTCGTGACGCTGATCGTCGCCATCGTGGCGGCGTGCGCGGCGCTTGCGCTTGGGCATTTCACCAAGGGGGTATCGCCATACCCCGACCTGGCCCTCGATCTCAAGGGCGGCACCCAGCTCATCCTGACCCCGACCGTGACGGCCGAGGGACAGCGCGAGATCACCGACGAGGACATCACTCAGGCAATCTCAATTATTCGTAACCGAATCGATGCCTCGGGCGTGTCCGAGTCCGAGATCTCCTCTCTGGGCAACTCGAACATCATGGTGTCGATCCCTGGCACCCCCTCCCAGGAGCAGCTGGACCTGATCCGCGCCTCCTCGCAGATGAACTTCCGCCCGGTGCTGCGCATGGGCCTGGCCCAGAACTTGGTGCCGACTGCACAGGGACAGACGCAGATCGGGACGGCTGACCAGACCGCGCAGTCCGGTGAGGCTGCCCAGTCCGGCGCGGCTGCCCAGTCGGGTGAGGCCGCGCAGTCCGGCGCGGCTGCCCAGTCGGGTGAGGCCACCCAGTCGGCCGACGCCGCACAGTCCGGCCAGAGCGAGGTGCGTTCGACCGCCCTCGACGAGGCCACTGCGATGAGTATCGCCGATAAGAACGGCGATGGCGTGCTGTCGGACACCCCCGCTTCCGAGCCGGCCAACGCCTCGGACACGGCATGGGAGACCGAGCAGGTCCAGTACGACTTCCTGACCCTGGACTGCTCGGCCGCCGCCGACGTTAAGCGCGTAGAGGGCCCGGCCGACAAGCCTTACGCAGCCTGCGATGACTCCGGTCAGATCAAGTACATCCTCGGTCCCGTCGCTGTCCCCGGTTCCGACCTCTCGTCGGCCACCGCGGGCCTCGTGCGCACGCAGACCGGCGGCTCGACCGGCCAGTGGTCCGTCTCCCTGCAGTTCAACGCCGCGGGATCGGAGAAGTTCAAGGAAACCTCCACGATTCTGTACGGCTACCACAACTCCGATCCGCAGGGTCCCACGTCCGGCCAGGGCACCCCGGACCGTAACCACTTTGCCGTCGTTCTCGATGGAACGGTCATCACCGCCCCCTCGATGAACGCGATTATTCCCAACGGCCAGGCCGAGATCACGGGTAACTTCACGGCAGTGTCGTCACGAACGCTCGCCAACCAGCTGAGCTTCGGCTCACTGCCCCTGAACTTCGAGGTCGAGTCCGAGCAGCAGATCTCCGCGACCATCGGCACCGACCACCTGACGGTGGGCCTGTGGGCGGCCCTCATCGGCTTCCTCCTGGTCATCCTCTACCTGATCTGGCAGTACCGCGGCCTGGCGATCATCTCCGCTGGCTCGCTCATCGTCGCCTCGATCATCACCTACCTGGTCATCGCACTGCTGTCCTGGTGGATGGGCTATCGCCTGTCCTTGGCCGGCGTCGCTGGCCTGATCATGGCGATCGGTGTGACGACGGACTCGTTCATCGTGTACTTCGAGCGCGTCCGTGACGAGGTCCGAGACGGACGTCCGCTGCGCGCCGCCGTCGAAGAGGGCTGGGACCGCGCCAAGCGCACGATTCTGGTCTCCGACGCGGTCAACCTCGTCGCAGCCGTTGTCCTGTACCTGCTGGCCGTTGGTGGCGTTCAGGGCTTCGCCTTCACGCTCGGCGTCACGACCGTCATCGACATCGCCGTGATCTTCCTGTTCACGCACCCGATGATGGAGCTGCTTATCCGCACGCGCTTCTTCGGTCAGGGCCACAAGCTCTCGGGCCTGGATCCGGAGCACCTGGGCGCCAAGAACGCCCTCGTGTACGCGGGCCGCGGTCGCGTCGTCGCGCGCGGCGAGTCGACCTCGACGCCCAAGAAGGACGAGGCCGGGGACGGCATGTCGATCGCCGAGCGTCGCCGCGCGGCGCGCCTGGCAGCGCAAAAGTCCGAGGCCAACGCTGGCGTGACCGAGGAAGGGGAGAACTGACATGATGAGTTTCGCTCAGTGGGGCAACGCCCTGTACTCCGGCGAGAAGTCCTACGCCGTCGTTCCCAACCGCAAGAAGTTCGTGGGCCTGGCGGCTGCAGTCCTCGTCATCGGCTTCGCGCTCGTTGCGATCATGGGCCTGAACCGTTCGATCGAGTTCACGGGTGGCTCCCAGTTCGACGTGACTCGTGTCAGCGACCAGAGCGAGTCCTTCGCCTCGCGCGTCGTTGCCGACACCGGCCTCGTTGAGGGCGCTCCGAAGGTCACGCGAGTCGGCTCCGACTCCGTGCGTATCCAGACCTCGTCGCTGGATTCTGCCACCACCGCCCAGATGCGCGACGCCCTGGCGGCCGCGTACGGCGTTGACACGACCTCGGTTCAGTCCTCCTCGATTGGCCCCTCGTGGGGCTCGTCGGTGACCACCAAGGCCGCGCAGTCCCTCGTCATCTTCATGGCCCTCGTGGCCCTGCTGATGACCGTGTACTTCCGCTCGTGGCGCATGGCCGCTTCGGCCCTGCTGGCCCTCGTCCACGACATCGCCGTGACGGTCGGTGTCTTCGCGATCCTGCAGGTCGAGGTCTCGCCCGCCACCGTCATCGGCTTCCTGACGATTCTGGGCTACTCGCTCTACGACACCGTGGTTGTCTTCGACAAGGTGCGTGAGCTGACCGCGGACGTGTACGACCAGAAGCACTTCACCTTCGCCGAATACGTCAACCTCGCCGTCAACCAGACGATGGTCCGCTCCATTAACACCTCGGTTGTGGCCCTTCTCCCTGTCGGTGCGATTCTTATCATCGGCTCCGTGGCCCTGGGCCCGGGTACCCTGGTGGATATCTCGCTGGCGCTGTTCATCGGCATGATCGCGGGTACCTACTCGTCGATCTTCATCGCCTCGCCGCTCCTGGTGACCTTCCAGGAGATGTCGAACAAGACCCGCGAGCACGACGCGGCGGTCGCGCACGAGCGCGAGCACCGCCACACCACCGATGAGTCTTCGCCCGCGAAGGCCGTGAAGGTGGCTCCGATAAAGCCCGGCAAGCGTCTGGGCAACGAGAATCAGCCTCAGAGGAAGAAGACTCATCGATGATCGGTGAACTCGGCGATCGCGTCGCCATACTGGTGCGCGACAACCTGGTGGAGATCCCGGACTTTCCCGAGCCGGGCGTCCTGTTCCGTGATATCACGGGCCTGTTTGCCAACGGTCCTGCGTTCAAGGAACTCGTGGAGTTGATCGGCGCGCGCTACGCGGGCCGCATCGACGCCGTGGCCGGCCTGGAATCGCGCGGCTTCATTCTCGGCGCCCCCGTGGCCGCCGAGCTTGGGCTGGGCATGCTGACGATCCGCAAGGCGGGCAAACTGCCCGGCGAGGTCATCGGCGTCGACTACTCGCTCGAGTACGGCAGCGCCCGCATGGAGATTCGCCCCCAGTCGGTCCATGAGGGCCAGCGCGTCCTCATCATCGACGACGTCCTGGCCACGGGCGGCACGGCGCGCGCCGCCGTGGACCTGCTCAACCAGTGCGGCGCTTCGGTCGAGGCCCTGGCCGTGCTGATGGAGCTGGACGCCCTCAACGGGCGGGCCAAGCTCGACGACGTCACGGTGGAGACCGCCCTGCACGTCTGAGTGACCAGTTGTGAGAGACGAGCGGGTCCGGGGATCGACTTGATCCCCGGACCCGCTCGTTCGTCGCTATTATTGGTTCATGAGCAGCGATGACACGACGTCAGGGGCCGCACTGCCTGCGGCCGTGTCCCGAGTGCGCTCCGGCCTCGTGTGGTTCGGTTCTCGCGGACGCGCCACAATTCCCGAGATTGAGCCGCTTGTGCGGGCTTTGCGCGCCAATCATCCCAAGGCCGACATCAGTGTCGTTGAGCGCGCCTACCGCAAGGCCGAAGAATGTCACCGGGGGCAAATGCGCAAGTCCGGTGAACCGTATATCACCCACCCGGTAGCGGTCGCGACCATTCTCGCTGAGATGGGTATGACGACGCCGACGCTGGTCGCCGCGCTGCTTCACGACACGGTCGAGGATACCGACTACACCCTGGAAGAACTCGCCGCGGACTTCGGAGAACCGATCGCGAACCTGGTCGACGGCGTGACCAAGCTCGACAAGGTGCGCTACGGTGCCGCCGCTCAATCCGAGACCCTGCGTAAGATGCTCGTCGCGATGAGCCGTGACATCCGCGTGCTGCTCATCAAACTGGGCGACCGTATCCATAACGCCCGCACGTGGCGTTTCGTGCCCGCTCAGTCGGCCGCGAAGAAGGCCCAGGAGACCCTGGAGATCTACGCGCCGCTGGCCCACCGCCTCGGCATGAACATGGTCAAGTGGGAACTCGAGGAGCTGTCGTTTAAGACCCTGTACCCGGAGATTTACGAGGAGATCGACCGCCTTGTCGCCGAGCGCGCCCCGCAGCGTGAGGAGTACCTGCGTGACGTCATCGACCAGATCGAGGAGGATCTGCGTCGCTCGGGCACCAAGGGCACGGTGAGTGGCCGACCGAAGAGCCACTACTCGATCTACCAGAAGATGATCGTGCGCGGCAAGGCATTCGACGAGGTCTTCGACCTGGTGGCCGTGCGTGTCCTCGTGGAGTCGATCAAGGACTGCTACGGCGTCCTGGGCGCGCTGCACGGGCGGTGGAACCCGATTCCGGGCCGCTTCAAGGACTACATCGCGATGCCCAAGTTCAACCTCTACCAATCGCTGCACACGACGGTCATCGGTCCGGGTGGCAAGCCGGTGGAGATCCAGATCCGCACCTTTGACATGCACGAGCGCGCCGAGCACGGCGTCGCCGCTCACTGGAAGTACAAGCAGAACCCGAATGCGACGAGCGGTGACTCGGACCGCATGAGCTCGGAGGAACAGGCCAACTGGCTGCGCGCCCTGGTCGAGATGGAGCGCGAGACCGGGGACCCGGAGGAGTTCCTGGATTCGCTGCGCTACGAAATCGCCGGCGACGAGGTGTACGTTTTTACGCCCAAGGGCGAGGTCATTGTCCTGCCCGCGCGTGCAACCCCCGTCGACTTTGCTTACGCGGTGCACACCGAGGTCGGCCACCGCACGGTCGGCGCGAAGGTCAACGGGCGCCTCGTGTCCCTCGACACGCGCCTGGAGTCCGGCGAGACGGTCGAGGTCGTGACCTCGAAGTCCGACAAGGCCGGCCCGTCGCGCGACTGGCTGGCGTTCGTGGCATCTCCGCGTGCCCGCTCGAAGATCAAGGCCTGGTTCTCGAAGGAGCGCCGCGAGGAGGCCATCGAGTCCGGTAAGGAGGCGCTGGCCCGCGCGTTGCGCAAGCAGAACCTGCCGCTCCAGCGCCTCATGAACCACGAGTCGATCATGTCGGTCGCGACGTCGTTTGGATATCCCGATGTGTCGGGCCTGTACGCGGCGGTGGGCGAGGGGCACGTCTCGGCCCAGAGCGTCGTCAACCGGCTCATGGACAACCTGGGTGGGGGAGACGGCACCGAGGAGACGCTGTCCGAGGGCGTGACCCCGGGATACGCGAAGCCTCGTTCGGAGGTATCGGGCGACGCAGCCATCACGGTGGCGGGCCTGAGTCCGAACGAGATCTGGGTCAAGCTCGCGAAGTGCTGCACACCCGTTCCAGGCGATGAGATCGTCGGTTTCATTACCCGAGGCCAGGGGGTGTCCGTGCATCGTAAGACCTGCGCGAACGCGGAGCGCCTGGCTCAGCTTCAGCCCGAGCGTTTCGTCGACGTGTCGTGGAACTCTGAGGGTATGACGGCCCCGTTCCGTGTCCAGATCGAGGTGCGTGCGCTCGACCGCGGCGGGCTGCTGTCGGACCTGACAAGGGTGCTGTCGGATTACCGCGTCAATATCTTGGCCGCGGCCCTCAAGACGGACGGGGACCAGGTGGCATCCGGCAATTTCTCCTTCGAGCTGGCCGATCTGGGCCACCTCAATGCGGTGCTCTCGGCGTTGCGCCGGGTGGACGGGGTCTTCGAGGCGGTGCGTATCGGCTCGGATTCATAGACGAGGCCGTGGTGCCGACGCGCTCGGGCAAGAAGTTAGGTGTTACATCCGTCCCCTTTTGCGGCGTTTTTCGCTCATTTTGCCGTTAGATGTGACACACTAGCCCTGTGTGTCACATCGGCACGCGACCGCGCCGGGCGTCAGCCCTCGTCCTAGAAGGAATATCGTGACCGAGACGTCGATTCCGACCAACGAAACCACCCCCGAAGCCGTCACGGCTGCTCCCGAGGAGGCCACGGCCTCGACGATTCCCGCGTCGGAGGTGCCCGAACACCCCTTCGCCCGCATCGGTGAGGATGGGACTGTCTATGTCAAGGATGGAGACGAGGAGCGCGTTATCGGCGGCTTCCCCGAGGGGATTCCCGCGTCGCCGTACGCCCTCTACGAGCGTCGCTTCGCCGACCTTGAGGCCACCATCAAGCTGTTCGAGGACCGCCTGGCCTCGCTGAGCCCGCGCGACATCGATCAGACGCTGGCCACGCTGCGCGAGCAGGTCGCTTCCCCGAACGTCATCGGCGACATCCCGGCCTTGCGCGCGCGCGTCGAGGCCGCCGCGAAGGCCGCCGAGGAGCGCAAGGAGATCGCTCGCGAGGAGCGCAAGGCCGCCAAGGCTCAGGCCCTGGCCGACCGCACGGCCGTCGTTGAGCGCGCCGAGGAGATCGTCGCCCAGGATCCCGCCAAGACCCACTGGAAGCAGTCGGGCCAGACCCTGCGCGATCTGCTGGAAGAGTGGAAGACCCTCCAGCGCCGCGGCCCGCGCCTGGAAAAGGCTGTCGAGGACGAGCTGTGGAAGCGCTTCTCCTCCGCGCGCACCCAGTTCGACCGTCACCGCCGCCAGTTCTTCTCGCAGCTCGACCAGGCCCAGTCCGAGGCCAAGCGCGTCAAGGAAGCCCTCATCGCTGAGGCCGAGGCCCTGTCCTCCTCCGTGGACTGGTCGCGCACCTCGAGCGCCTACCGCGAGCTGATGAACCGCTGGAAGGCCGCCCCGCGCGCCTCGCGCAAGGAAGACGACGCCCTGTGGGCGCGCTTCCGCGCTGCACAGCAGGTGTTCTTCGACGCCCGCCGCGCCAAGGACGAGGCCACGGACGCCGAGTACCGCGAGAACCTGGCCGCCAAGGAGGCCATCCTGGTCGACGCCGAGGCGATTTTGCCCGTGACCGACATCGAGCGCGCTAAGGCTCAGCTGCGCCTGATTCAGGACCGCTGGGAAGAGGTCGGCCGCGTGCCTTCCTCCGACCTGCACCGCATCGAGGGTCGTCTGCGCGCCGTCGAGGCGGCCGTGCGTGAGGCCGAAGAGAAGGAATGGCGCCGCACCAACCCCGAGACGCGCGCCCGCGCGGCCGGCATGGTGGGCCAGCTTGAGGAGCAGATCGCTCAGCTCGAGCGTTCCCTCGCCGATGCTGAGGCCAAGGGCGACAACAAGGCTGCCTCCGCCGTTCGTGAAACCCTCGAGACCAAGCGTGCCTGGCTCGCGCAGATCTCCTCGTCCATGGAGTGACATGCGTCTTCACGTTATTCCGTCGCCTTTCTACGCGGCGAATGGGCTTGTGCTCGTCCCTTCCGGGGCGGGCACAGCCCTTGTTGTCGACCCTTCTGCCGGCATCCAGCACCTGATCCGCGAGGTCCTTGAGGCCGAGGGCGTGAGCGTTGGAGCCGTGCTGCTCACCCACGGTCACCCCGACCACGTGTGGGACGCCGCCGAGGTGTCCACGTGGGGGGCCGATGGTGCCACCGTCCCGGTGTACCTGCCCGGACCGGACATGTACCGCATGGATGACCCGGCCTCGTTCCTGCCGATGCCGCCGCCCGACTTTGTCGGCGAGTGGGTCAAGCCCGCCGACCTGCGCGAGATGCCCGCGGATTCAGTCGAGCTGACCCCGGGCGTGTGGCTGCGCATGGTGCCCGCCCCCGGTCACACGGAGGGGTCTGCGGTGTTCCTGGGGCACAGCCCCCTCGATATTCGCGTCAACAACCAGTCCTTCTACGCCAGCGAGGAGCAGGTGCCGTGGGCACTGAGTGCCGACGTGCTCTTTAAGGACAGCGTGGGGCGCACGGACATGCCCGGTGGTAACGAAACGCAAATGCGTCACTCGCTGCGTACTATTTCCAACGCGTTGGACCCGCGTACCATCCTCATCCCCGGCCACGGTCCGGCAACCACGATGGCGGATGAGATACGCTCCAACCAATACTTGATCCGCGCTCGCCGCATTGGCTAGCGTCGGCACCGTTTGTTTTCAAAGGATTACGTTATGGCTCGCACGTCTTTGTCAGGTTTCCCCGAATGGCTCCCCGAGGGCCGCATCATCGAGATGCATGTCCTCGACGAGTTGCGCCGTGTCTTTGAGCTGCACGGATTCGCGGGCATCGAGACGCGCGCGGTCGAGACGCTGGCTCAGCTCGAGGCCAAGGGCGAGACCTCGAAGGAGATCTACGTTCTGGATCGCCTCCAGGCCCTCAAGGCCGCCGCTTCCGGGGCGCGTGCGCCTAAGGACAAGGGCATGGGCCTGCACTTTGACCTGACGGTGCCCTTCGCCCGCTACGTCGTGGAGAACGCGAACGAGCTGGATTTCCCTTTCAAGCGCTACCAGATCCAGAAGGTGTGGCGCGGCGAGCGTCCCCAGGAGGGCCGTTTCCGCGAGTTCACGCAGGCCGATATCGACGTTGTCGGTAACGGCGAGCTGCCCTTCCACTTCGAGGTGGATCTGCCCCTCGTCATGGCCGAGGCTCTCAACAACCTGCCGATCCCGCCGGTGCGCGTGCTCGTGAACAACCGCAAGGTCGTCCAGGGCGTGTGCGAGTCGCTGGGTGTTACCGACGTCGAGGCGGCCCTGCGCGGGCTGGACAAGATCGACAAGATCGGCCCCGAGGGCGTCGCCAAGGAACTCGCCGAGTCCGGCATCGACGCCGAGCAGGCCTCGGCGCTGCTCGAGATGGCCCAGATCCGCACCGCGGATTCGGGCGAGGTGCGCGAGCGTCTCGCCTCCCTGGGCGTGGGCGGCGAGCTGCTCGAGCAGGGCCTGAGCGAGCTGACCGCGCTGCTCGACACCGCGAACAAGCGCATGCCGGGCGCCGTCGTCGCGGACCTGAAGATCGCTCGCGGCCTGGATTACTACACGGGCAGCGTCTACGAGTCTGAGATTGAGGGCCACGAGGACCTCGGCTCGATCTGTTCGGGCGGACGCTACGACTCGCTGGCGAAGGACGGCAAGCGCACCTATCCGGGCGTGGGCCTGTCCATCGGTGTCTCGCGTCTGGTTTCCCGCATGATTTCGGCGCCGCTGGCGCGCGCCTCGCGCAAGGTGCCCACCGCCGTCGTCGTGGCGGTGACGAACGAGGAGCGTCGCGAGCGCTCCGAGGAGATCGCGGCCGCCCTGCGCGCCCGAGGCATCTCGACGGACGTCGCCCCCAGCGCCGCCAAGTTCGGCAAGCAGATCAAGTTCGCCGACAAGCGCGGCATCCCCTTCGTCTGGTTTCCGGGCGAGGACGGCGCGAGTGATACTGTCAAGGACATTCGCACCGGCGAGCAGGCGGACGCCGACGCCGCCACGTGGATGCTTCCAGACGCGGACGCGGCCCCCTCGGTTGAGAGGGTGATGCCCTGAGTGTCGGTCACCGCGGTTGAGGCGTCCCGCGCTCTGGCGGGCGCGTTCGAGCAGGCGTGCGAGGCGATGCCTCCGGGCAGCCGCGCGCAGGCGCAGCGCGCGCTTCGTCGCCTCCAGGACGTGGTACTGCCGCGCCTGGAGGACGCTGATGCACCGCTGCTCGTCGTGGTCGGTGGGTCGACCGGGTCGGGTAAGTCGACGCTGGTCAACTCCCTTCTTGACCGTAACGTGAGCCGTGCGGGTGCCGTGCGCCCGACGACGCGCCGTCCGGTCCTGGTGTGCGCGCCTCGTGCCCGCTCGTGGTTCCTATCGGATCGTGTGCTGCCGCGCCTGGCCAAGCATGAGGGCGGGGAGGGCATAAGTCTGGACGCCGTGACGGTTGCGGTCGACGACGTGATGTGGCCGAGCGTGGGTATTCTGGACGCCCCCGACATCGACTCGGTCGAGGAAGGCAACCGTCGCCTGGCGTCGGAGCTGCTTGACGGCGCGGACCTGTGGGTCTTTGTCACGAGCGCCGCGCGCTACGCCGACGCCGTTGCGTGGACTCACCTGGAGGAGGCGGCCGGGCGGGGCTTGCGCGTTGCCATTGTGCTGAATCGAGTGCCCGCCGGCGCGCAGGACGAGGTGCGCGCGGACTTGTCTGCTCTCGCCCGTCGACGAGGCCTGGGTGATGTTCCGATCATCACGATCGCCGAGCAGGAGCTGACGGATGGCCGCCTGCCCATCGCGGCGATCTCTCCTCTCGGCTCTTTCCTGGAGAGCATCGGCCACGATGCGTCGGAGCGCGCGGCCATTGTGAGGCGCTCCCTCACGGGTGCAATGTCCTCGTCTCTTGCGGAGGCGACGCGTGCACTGGACGGTGCCCGCGAGAGTTACCGGCGCCTGGAAGCGGCGCGTGAGGGCATCGAGTCGCTCGTGGCCACGGGCGCGCGCGAGGTTGCCTCGGCCTCGAGCAACGACGTGCTGCGCGGAGAGGTGAGCGCTCGCATTGCCGAGGTCCTGGGGTCGTGGGACATGACCCGGACCTTTGCGCGCGTCGTTGGTGGCCTGCGTGAGCGTATCTGGGGTGCCGTGCGCGGCACCGCGGCGCCGGAGGTGCAGGTGCGCCGCGACCTGACCGGCGGCCTCGCCCAACGCCTGGCGGATACGTACCACCGTGCGTGGGACCAGTCCCTGCGGCTGGCCCAGTCCGTGGGCGAAGCGCACGACTTGGAGACGATGATCGACGCGGACCAGGCTCTGGAGCGCGCCCGCCTGACAGCCCAGGAGTGGACGGCGGAGATCACCGAGATCGTGCGCGGGCAGGCGGAGTCCTCGCGGGTGACGGGCCGCCTACTGGCTGGCGGAATCAACATTGTGACCGTCTCGCTCATGGTCAGCGCCTTCGCGATGACAGGTGGCGTGACGGGTGTGGAGGTCGGCGTCGCCGGCGCGTCCGCAGCCCTGTCGCAGACGATTCTCGAATCCTATTTTGGCGAGCGCACCGTGCGTTCACTGACGAAGCAGGCACGTCAGGCCCTCGAACGCCTCGCGGCGTCCTCGCTGACCGAGGTGGTCGCGCCGATTTCTGGGCGCCTGGAGCGCCTCGATGAACGCTCTCGCCTTGAGGCGCTCGAGGCGGCACTCGGCCAGGCCAGGGAGGTGCTGGCATGAGGCGCGCCTCGACACCGATCGCCTCAGCGGCCGCAGATCTGGACCAGATCGCCACTGCCGCCGCCTCCGACATCGCCCCCCAGACTTTGGAGCGCATCCGGGAGCTCATCGACGTGACCTCGGATCGCTCCGAGATCGATCCGACGTGGTGCGTGATCGGCATGCTCGGCGGCACCGGCGCGGGCAAGTCGTCGCTGGTCAATGCCTTGGCCGGGGGAGAGGTCGTGCGCGCGGGAGTCCTGCGGCCCACGACCAACGAGCCATGCGCGGTTTTGCCCCGCGGCCGCGCGCCCAAGGAACTGCTCGGCTGGCTGGGCGTCAGCCGTCGCGTGGACGCGCCGGGGGACCTGGCTGGTGAGACGGCCATCATCGACTTGCCCGACATCGATTCGGTTGAGGTCTCGCACGGCGAGGTCGCCGGGCGCCTGGCTTCGCGCGTGGACGCCCTGGTCGTCGTGGTCAATCCGCAGAAGTATGCGGATGCGCGCCTGCACGACGAATGGCTCGCGCGCCTGCGCTCCTCGCACGCGTCCGTGACGGTCGTGCTCACCCACATCGACACGCTCGGGCAGGATGAGCGCGCGTCCATCGAGGCTGACCTGCGCCGTCTCCTCGATGCGCGCGGCCTGGCCGGGGCGTCGATCGTGGCGGTCTCGCCGGTCACGGGCGAGGGGATTGACATTCTCGCCGCTCACCTGGCCCGGGAGAGTGCGCGGGTGTCGGGTCAGGCGATCCGGGCCCGCGCCGCGCTGGCCGAGGCCGCACGGCTCGTGCGCGACGCCGTCGGCGTGTCTGGCACGATCCGCGGCGTGGAGACTGAGGGGATGGCGTCCGACCTGGCGGTTGAGGCCGCCGACCTGGCCGGGGCGCCCGTTATCGCCGAGGCCGTGGCCGCCTCTACGCTGCGAGCCGGAAGGCGTGCGGGCGGCTGGCTCCCGCTGCGTTGGCTTGCGCGCGTTGGGGTCGATCCGCTGCGACGGTTGCACCTGGGCGAGGAGAGCAGTCAGGAGAGCGCGACGACCCCGACGTTGCCCACGCGCTGTGCTTCCGACGACGCCGCTTTCGCCAATGCTGTGCGCCGCGAGGTGGCAGCGCGCTCTGTGGGGCGTCCCGACCGCTGGCGCGGCCTCCTCATCGAGCGGGCACTGTCGGGCGCCAACGACGTGCCGGCGGCAGCCCACCGCGAGCTCTCGGCGAATCTGCGCGTGAGCGCACCCCCGCCTCTGGCCGCGCGTGTTTTCGGCGCCGCTCAGCTGGTTGCCTGGCTGTGTGTTCTCATCGGCGCTGCCTGGATCGTCCTCGTCCACCTGGGTCGAGCGGTCCTCATCGACGCGGTCGTTCCCGCCATCGGTCCGGTTCCCGTTCCGACCGCGGTGATTGCTTGTGCTGTGGCGGTGAGCCTCCTGTGTGCCGGGCTCAGTCGGGCCTGCTGCGCGTGGGTGGCCTCGCGTCGTAAGCGCGCCGTCATGGAGGATATCCGCTCAATGTGCCGCGATGAGGTCGAACGCTGCGTTATTGTGCCGCTGCGCGCGGAGGACAACCGGCAGGTGAGCATTGCTTCCTTCGTGGCGCGCTTGCACCTTGATGAAAGGGTGTGAAGCGGCACTCACCAGCACGGTTGAACAGTGAGTTCGCCGACCACGCGTGCCTTGTGCACGCACGCCCGCGCTATGCTGGTGGCAGCGATGAGGCGCAGCCCCTTGTTATGGTGCCCCGCGGGATGCGGGATTTGTTGTTATGGGTGAGGCCGCGCTGAGGAGCCCAGATGGCCCGCCCCGATGGTTTTGCTACCCCAACACATGCAACAGCAAGGAATAACTATGCCCTCTGAGGACTACATGGACCTCGACGAGCGCGATGAGCGCGACGACATCATGGACGAGGACAACGATCTGGTCGATGACGTCGACGATAATGACACGGACGATAATGACACGGATGATACCGAGGACGCAGAAGACACCGTGACCTTCGCCAGCCTCGGACTGCCCGAGGAGATCCTCGCGGCCGTTACCGACATGGGCTTCCGCGTGCCCACCCCGATCCAGGCCGCTGCGATCCCTCCGCTGCTGGAGCTGCGCGACGTCGTCGGCATCGCCCAGACGGGCACCGGCAAGACGGCAGCTTTCGGCCTGCCGCTGCTGGCCATCGTCGACGCCGATGAGCGTGACGTCCAGGCTCTGGTCCTGGCTCCCACCCGTGAGCTCGCCATGCAGAGCGCCCAGGCGATCGAGGATTTCGCGGCCCGCACCGCTCGCCTTGACGTCGTCCCCGTCTATGGCGGTTCGCCGTACGGCCCGCAGATTGGCGCCCTCAAGCGCGGCGCCCAGGTCGTCGTCGGCACCCCGGGCCGCGTCATCGACCTCATCGAGAAGGGTGCGCTGGACCTATCGAACGTGCGCATGCTGGTCCTCGACGAGGCCGACGAAATGCTGCGCATGGGCTTTGCTGAGGACGTCGAGACGATCGCGTCGAGCGCCCCGGATGATCGCCTGACGGCCCTGTTCAGCGCGACGATGCCTGCCGCCATCGAAAAGGTCGCCCGCGAGCACCTGAAGGATCCCGTCAAGGTCGCCGTCTCCACGGAGTCTTCGACGGTCGACACGATTCACCAGACCTACGCGGTCGTGCCCTACAAGCACAAGATCGGTGCCCTGTCCCGCGTCCTGGCTACCCGCGCCCAGCACATCGCGGCCGGCCAGGAGGAGGCCGACGCGGCCATTGTGTTCGTGCGCACCCGCGCCGACGTCGAAGAGGTGTCCCTTGAGCTGTCCGGCCGCGGCTTCCGCGCCGCTGGCATTTCCGGCGACGTCGCCCAGACCGAGCGTGAGCGCATGGTTGAGCGCCTGAAGAACGGCTCGCTCGACGTGCTGGTCGCCACCGACGTGGCCGCGCGTGGCCTGGACGTGGAGCGCATTTCGCTGGTCGTTAACTTCGACGTTCCCCGCGAGCCCGAGGCCTACGTGCACCGTATCGGCCGCACCGGCCGCGCCGGGCGTGAGGGTCGCGCGCTGACCTTCTTCACCCCGCGCGAGCACGGCCGCCTGCGCCGCATCGAGAAGCTGACGGGCACCGAGATGGAAGAGGTCGAGATTCCCTCGCCCGCCGCCGTCTCTGAGTTCCGTGCCCGCCGACTCCTCGAGGGCCTGTCCGCCCGCATCGAGCGCGGCCGCCTCGACATGTACAAGGGCCTGCTGGCCGACATGGGTGAGGACATGAGCGTCGAGGACATCGCCGCGGCCCTGATGGCCACGGCCGTGGGCGACGAGGGCCCTGCGCCCCGCCACGAGAAGGATCGCCGCGGAAACGGCAAGATCCGCCGTGAGGAGCAGCTGGATGAGTCCGGCGAGTTCGTGGGCGCCACCTTCGAGGCGGGCCGCGACAAGGACCGCCCGATCAAGGGCGGGGCGAACGGCGCTCGCCGCCGCGGTGGCGGCCGTCCGGCCCCCGGCTCCGGTACGCGCTACCGCGTCGAGGTTGGCAAGAAGGACCGCGTCAAGCCCGGTTCTATCGTCGGCGCTATCGCTGGCGAGGGCGGTATCGACGGCCGCGACATCGGCCACATCGAGATCTACCCGACGTTCTCCCTGGTGGACATCACCGCCGACCTGTCCGGCGAGCAGCTGTCCCGCATCTCCAAGGGATACGTCTCGGGCCGCCAGCTGCGCATCCGCGTGGACGAGGGCCCGGGCGCGCGCGGTGATCGCGATGGTTTCGAGCGCCGTGAGCGCCGCGACTTCGACCGCGATTCACGAGGCCGTGGCGGCTTCGGCGGGGACCGTGACGGACGCGACGGACGCTACGGTGAGCGCGACGAGAAGCGCCCGCACCGCTTCGAGAAGGGCGACGGATCGCGTCCGCGCCGCAGCGTGCGCACCGAGCGCTGGGAGAAGGACATCAAGCGTGCTCGTCGCGAGCGTGAGGGTGGCCGCGATGGCGGCTGGGAGCGCGACGGAGGCCGTGAGGGCGGACGCCGCCAGTTCGGCAAGCGTCGCTACGACGACTGAGTGCTCGCGCCGTCCGCCGTGCTTGACTCCTGAGCGGGACGCAGTCGCCGCACGGCGACCACGGTGACGATGGCGAGCGCGCAAGCAATCACCCAATAGGGAGCGTAGGCCGCCCCGCCCGCCTGGGCGGTGGCGGCCCACGCGCTCATAGCCACCGACACGAGGGCGAGTTCGAGGGCCGGGCCCGCTGAGTCGGCGACCTGCAGCCACGAGGCCACGCGTCCGTGCTTGGCCTCGGGCGTGACCTCGAGGGCCATGACGGACAGGGGAGCGTGGACGAGGCCCATGCCGAGGCCGACCAGCAGCCAGCCGATGAGGGCCACCCACACGGGAATAGCAGGAACCAGAAGCGCGCCGACCGGGATCGCGCCGATTGCCATGAGTGCGCCCCCAGCGACGGGAAGGCGATGCCGCCAGATCGGATCGTGCACGCGCGCCTGGGCAACTGCTCCCACCGACCACGTGAGCGAACCCAGCGTGACCCACCAGGCGGAGGAGGCCTCGGACCAGGAGTGCACCCGCTGTAGGACCAGGGGAATCATGACGGCCAGACCGACCTGTGATGCCATGGCGCACAAGCGCGAGAGGATTGCGGACGGCATTCCCGCGCGCGATCGGAACGTGCCGCGCGGCAGCAGGCGGGGCAGAGCCCACGCTGTGAGTGCCGCGCCAAGGGCGAAGATACCGAGCTGAGACAGCGGCGAGGCCAGCGCGCCTGCGAGCTGCAGGAGCACGACGCCCAGGCCCGCCAGGAGTGCGTCGCGTGCCAGCGAGGCCAGACGCACGGCCTTTCTGGCCTCACTTGCGGGTACCGTGCGCAGCACATAGACCACCGGCACGGCGGCGATCACGACGAAGAGAGGCACGACGCCGAACACGTAGTGCCACCCCCACACCTCAGTGACGTGGCCGGCAATCGCAGGACCGACGAGCGAGGGCAGCACCCACGCGAGTGAGAAGGCTGCGAAAAAGACGGGTCGATGGCCAGGAGACGCCACGGCGCCGATAAGGACGTAGAGAGGGACGACGAGAAGGCCACCGCCCAGGCCCTGCAAAGCGCGGCCCACGACGAAGATAATGATCGTCGGCGCCACGGCTGAAATGACGAGGCCCACCGCGAACAACACCATGCCGCCGAACAGAACGAGGCGCGGACCCTTCCAGTCGGCCAACGCACCGGCGACCACCGTGGCGCTCAGCTGCGTCGCCAACGCCGCGCCCGAGGCGACCGGATACCAGGCGGCCGCATCGAACGATGCGACGACAGCAGGCATGATCGTCGTGGCTGCCAGCTCCTCAAAAGCGACGAGCGTGATGAGGAGGACGGAACCGATCGCCAACCCGATTTCGGCGGAAGTCCACGAGGCGCGTGCGTGCGAGGAAGAAGTAGCGTCAGTGGGCATGTTGACTATTCTACTCGCGGCGAGCGTGCTCCCAGACCGAGCGCGCGTACAATAACACTGCCGCCGCCTGTCTCGCGGATGGTAACAACGAAAGGAATAACAGTGCTTCGCACTCACAACATTGGAACCCTCGGCACCGACCTGGTTGGCCAGACTGTGACGCTCACCGGTTGGGTGGACCGTCGCCGTGACCACGGCGGTGTCGCCTTCATTGACCTGCGTGACGCCTCCGGCATCGCCCAGGTGGTCGTGCGCGACGAGCGCGTGGCCCACGAGCTGCGCTCCGAGTTCGTCCTGAAGGTTACCGGCGAGGTCTGCGCTCGCCCCGAAGGCAACGAAAACCCGCACCTGGCCACCGGCGCCATCGAGGTCATGGGTGACGACATCGAAATCCTGAACACCAGCGCGCCCCTGCCGTTCCAGGTGTCCTCCAATGCTGAAGATTCCGGCAACGTGGGTGAGGAAACCCGCCTGAAGTACCGTTACCTGGACCTGCGCCGCGAGCCCGAGCAGTACGCGATCCGCCTGCGTTCCAAGGTCTCCCGCGCTGCCCGCGAGGCGCTCTACGCCCGCGACTTCGTCGAGATCGAGACCCCGACGCTGACCCGTTCGACCCCCGAGGGCGCGCGCGACTTCATCGTCCCCGCACGCCTCTCGCCCGGTTCCTGGTACGCCCTGCCCCAGTCGCCCCAGCTTTTCAAGCAGCTGCTGATGGTGGCCGGCATGGAGCGCTACTTCCAGATTGCGCGCTGCTACCGCGACGAGGATTTCCGCGCCGACCGCCAGCCCGAGTTCACCCAGCTCGACATCGAGATGAGCTTCGTGGACCAGGACGACGTCATTGAGGTCGCCGAGGACGTCCTGAAGAACGTGTGGGCGCTCATTGGCTACGACCTGTCCACCCCGATCCCGCGCATGACCTACAAGGACGCCATGGAGCGCTTCGGCTCGGACAAGCCCGACCTGCGCTTCGGCCTCGAGCT
>QWBZ01000219.1_pt1 | contig 21023 bp, 17 predicted proteins | sample 1972441 | NCBI WGS metagenome assembly QWBZ01 (sample SAMN09866721, study PRJNA288562) | Human oral metagenome isolate term6_saliva, whole genome shotgun sequencing... | isolation source: mouth | host: Homo sapiens | place: USA: California
CGTCGTTGGTGATGGTGGGGGCGCCCCACGCCTTCTCCAGCACAACGTTGCGGCCGCGGGGGCCGAGGGTCACCTTCACTGCATCGGCGAGGGTGTTCAGACCGCGCTCCAGGCCGCGGCGTGCCTCTTCGTCAAAAGCAATGAGCTTTGCCATAAGTGTCCTCCTGAACGATAGGATTTTCTCCTGCATCCCGCTGGGATGCGGTACGTCTAAAATTGGGGCCCGGACCCTGGCGCGTGTAACTCACGCGCGCGCCATGCAGGGCGCCCAAATGCTACATCAATTGTGGCACCCGCACCGGCAGGGGGCAAACGTTTAAGCCCAAGGTTGAAGGGTTAATCGCCCAGTGCTTAATCTGCGCTCACCCAACCCACCGTCGGGGACCTCAACGCCCTCTCGAGGGGGGACGTTAAAGCATCAACCCCACCCGGTACCTGATTGGAATTGCACGAGTGGGGTCGGTGAAAGTTTGTCATGACAAAGCGGCAGAGGCGGGAGCCTAGCCGGTGTAATCGGAGGCCAGAACCACAATCACCTCGTGGTTGCCCATCGGCACGGCGGAGGTCGCCTGGCGCACCTGGGAAATGTCCAGGGCCGCGGCGATGCTCTGCGCCTGCGCCTGATAGCCCTCCGCGTAGTACACCACGCTGGTCGCCGGGGCCGCACCGGTGTAGTTGGCGGTCTCGTTGACGGTGTAGTTGCTCAGCAGAGCCGCCGCGCTCGAGGCGCTACCGGCCGGGGCAGACGCGTTAAACACGCCCACCGAAATGCTGTCCACCAGGCCTGTCTTCGAGGGGGTGGCCGAGGCCGTCGCGGACGCAGAGGCCGAAGCGGAGGTAGCGGATGCCGAGGAACGGGCCGAAGCAGAGCTCGATGCGGACTTCTGCGCCGAGTACTCGGGCGAAGCCGTGCGCGGGGCATAAATGTACATGGCGGCACCCACCAGCAGGCCGACCACGCCGGCGGCAACCAGCGGAATAGCACCCTTCGGGCTCTTTGCGGGATCGGCGTTGACCGCGCGGTAGGTTCCGCGGCGCGCGGTCTTCTCGTCCACCTCATCAAACTCGTCGCGGGGATAGCTCATGGTCTCCTCAATTCACGGGTACTTTATCGCGGTGGTCCGCGCGGTGCTTCTTCGAGGTAGCGCGGCGGATGACTCGGCGCTCCCTGTACCTAGAGTACCGTCTCGGGCAAGCGGAACCAACGCGGGCACGCACCGCAAAGCGTCACGCCAGGATTGACTAGTCGGCGTCACGACGGGCACGCAGCGCATCCACGAGTCGCGGAGCCGCCGCGCGCACGCGCTCGTCGTCCAGCATGACGTTCAGCATCTGGTAGTAGGCAATCGGGGTGAATCCGAGGGCTTTAATGGCCTTCTCCTTGGAACCCTGATGCTTGAATCCTCGGCCTTCCAGGGCCAGGATGCGCCGCTCGAGCGGGTTCAGCCCGTCGTTCAGCTCATCCGATTGAGTCTCAGCACGGACGGGGGTCTCGGCCGAGGTTTCAGCCGGACTTTCGGTCTTTCCCGGAGTTTTGTTCTCCGGGGTTTCGGACTGCACGGCTTCGGTGTGTTCCTGCTCCGACATATTCCCTCCTCATTCTGTCTGCGGCGTACCATCGCGGCCGACATTGCCACCGCGAGTATTCGTCTTCCCTTAGTCTAGAGGAGAGCCTCAGTCTAGAGGAGAAGCAAACGTCGCGCGCCCGGCACCGAGAAACCAGCCGGGCCGCCCCAGCCCGAGGAGTACGCTTGAACCAGCCCCTGAACACCATCATGAGCGAGGACTGGGCCGCGGCCCTCGCCCCGGTCGAAGAGCAGATTCACGCCATGGGGGATTTCCTGCGCGCCGAGCACGCCGCCGGCTACCGAACCTTCCCACCGTCCGGCGATATCTTCAACGCTTTCCGCCGCCCAATGAGCGAGGTTAAGGTTCTTATCATCGGGCAGGACCCCTACCCCACCCCCGGTAATGCCATGGGCCTGTCCTTCTCGGTGCATCGCGGCATGCCCGTGCCCCGCTCGCTCACCAATATCTACAAGGAGCTGCAGGACGACCTGGGTATCGCTCCCGCCGAGCACGGCGACCTGTCCTGCTGGGCCGACGAGGGCGTCATGCTCCTGAACAGGGTGCTTTCCGTGCGCGAGTCCGATGCCGGTTCGCACCGCGGCAAGGGCTGGGAAGAGATTACCGAGTGCGCTATCCGTGCCCTGGTGGCGCGCAATCAGCCGCTCGTGGGTCTGCTCTGGGGTGCGGATGCACGCAAGTGCGCGCCCATGCTGAAGCCGTACCCGAGCGTGGAGTCGGCGCATCCCTCGCCCCTTTCGGCGCGACGGGGTTTCTTCAGTTCCCGCCCCTTCTCCACAGTGAATTCCCTGCTCGTGCAGCAGGGGGCCGAGCCGGTGGACTGGACCGTGCGCTAGAGCTTTCAAAGATAGCGTAGCGGCCCGTGAGCTGAGGTTCACGGGCCGCCACGCATATTCTATATTGGCTATATAATCCCGTCAGGCATGTTAAGCCGGGGTGGATTCCGCATCCGCTGCTTCGGGAGCCACAGCGTCCAAAGGTTCAACGTTACGCGGCTTCGTGAAACGCTGCAACAGATACTGCATCGTGTAATTACCGAGCGCCACACCCGAGGCCATCGCCACCGCAATCGAGGCCGCCGTAATCATGTTCTGCATACCCAGAATCACGTCGGTCTCAACCGTCAGCAGGTACATGCCGCGGAAGAACGACAGACCCGGCAGCAGGAACGTAATCGCGGGAATCGAAAAGATGGCCTGCGGCACGTGCAGTCGGTACGCAAAATACGTACTCAACGCACCAATCACAACCGCCGCACACGCCGTCGGACCGCGACCCGTGCTCGGACCGGCCAGAATGTCATAGCTGTAATAAGCCGCCAGACCACAGGTGGTGATGAGCATCAGCCACCCAACCTTCACCAGCTTCGTCTGCAGGGTAATCGCGAAGGTCGCCGTCGCAATCAGGAAGAAAAACGACGCAACGAGCGGGGTCGTCGGTTGGAAGCGCAGCTGCTCAATATCCAGGGTCGGGCCATTGAAAATATTAATAGCACTCACAGCCGTCGCGATGCCGACCACCAGGCCCAAGAAGCTCATGCCCGTCGACACGAAGCGGCCCGCGGCCGTCACCGGGAAACCGTTAATCGCGTCCTGCACGGCACCCACCAGGCGGGGGGTTGGCAAAAACATAATCATGCCCGCTGCAACCACCAGGGGTGCCGAAATCGGTTCCCCCGGACGCTGCAGAATCGAACCATCGCCACCCAGCCAAATCGCCAGGAAGGTCATCAGGCCCGCGCTGGCTGCCATGCGGAAGAACGCCGGGATACCGATTGAGCTTAGCCACTGAATCAGCAAGTACACCGGAATAAAGATGATGGCCGCGCTCAGAGCCGTGGAGAAGCTCGCACCCAGTGCCGCGGTCAGCGTCGCGGCGCAGGCCAGGTTTGCCAGCCACACGACCAGCGGCGGGAAGGGCTTGGGTCGGTGCGTAATCTGGCTCAGCTTTAGATCGGCAATCTCAAGGGTCATGCCGCCTCGCGTAATTTTGTAAATCAGGCCGTACACCTCGGAGAGCGCCTCATAGTTCTCCGTAGAAGAACGCACCACGCGCACAAGCGTGTGGGTAAAGCGCTCGTCCGCGTTCGCGTTGCGCTTGGCAATGCGGGACTCCATGTAGATATCCGGGTCCGAGGTGTAGTTGATGGTCACCGACTGGTTGGTAATATCAACGTCCACCGAATCCAGCCCGTACGCGGAAGAGACCGCGATGATGGCCGAGTCCACGTCCATAGCGTCGGCACCGTAGTGGAACATCGCCTCCGCCAAACGCAGGGTGAAGTTCAGGGTATCGCGGGCATATTCCTTCTCGCGGCGGAAGGCCTCACGGCGCTCGTGCTCCTGAGTACGAATGGTCGGCACGAACTGCCGCTGGGCGATGCGAGCGGCACCGCGCGGTGCGCCGGGAGCCGCCTCCTCGGTACGCACAAAAGAACGTAGGTGGCGCGTACCCCAGCGACCGCCGGTACCGCGGCCTCGCGCTCCTCGTACGTTCCGGCCCACGAGGGGCACGGCGGTCGTCGCCGCCGAGACGGGGCCGGTCTTGGGCACCGCGGCAGAGGCCGTATCGAGGCCGTAACGCTGCGCGGCCTGGGAGTTCGGAACCTGAGGAATCATGCCGGTCATGGGAACCGGCTGGGAGGGGCGCGTCAGAGCCGCCTCAGTCACCACGTTGCTGGAAGTCACGGGATGCGCTTCGTCGCGGTATGCGTCCAGTTCATCCTCGGGGGTGAGGGACGGGTCAATGAGGGTACGGGCACCGTGGTCGAGCTCGGCAGGCTCCTCCTGCGGGGCGGATACCTCGTCCGGGACGGTAGGAATACCAACCTGCGCGGCTACGTCGTGCAGAACATCGCTCACGGCGTGCGCCTGCACGGTCCCCGTCTCTTCGGAGGTGTTCTGCTGCGCCAGGACGCGGCGCAGGCGCTCGTCAGCAACCTGATCGAGGGAGACCAGGGGAAACCCGCCCTTGCCTGCGACGTAACCCGCTGTGACCGCGGGGACGGCCTCTTCCGAGGCGCTATTCCGGGTGTTATCCGGCTCTCCCGGCTGAGCCTGCGCCTCGCCTGCATGCGACGCGTTCCGCGCTCCGGCTCGTACCTCCGAAGGCGCGGGAGTATTCCTCGATTCTGCCAATGTCCCCTCCCGTTTAGACAGTGCCCCTATAGTCTAACAAGGGAGCGACGCGAGGGGTACACCCTCGTGAGCAGGTCCCGAAATCAAATTCTCCACCCCTCCGCCCGGCCCGTTTTCTTCGGCTGTTCGCGGTCTGCCTCCCCTCGGTGAAGAACGCGGGCAACAAAATATCCCGCCACCTCAGTGACGGGATATTTACGCATTGTGTGCTCGTTTCCGCACCCGTGGGCGACGGAATACGGCAACCCGGCCGGGGCCGAGGTTAATTACTCAGCGTCGTGGTCGGTCTCGAGGATCTTAACCAGCGAGTCCAGAGCCTCTTCAGCACCCTCACCCTCAGCACGCAGAACGACAACATCGCCGTGCTTTGCGCCCAGGGACATCAGGGACAGGATGGATGCTGCATCCATAGCCTCATCGGCGGGCTCGCCCTTAGCTGCGATGGTGACCTCGACGGGGAGGTCGCCAGCTGCCTCAGCGAAAATTGCTGCCGGACGTGCGTGCAGGCCGACACGGCTTGCGATAGTGGCTTCGCGCTCTGCCATTATGTTTCTCCTTTGATTCAGGAACCGAAATAATCTCGGAACCTATTCTAGATGAACGGGGCGCGTTAGGACCCGCCCTTACCCTATAAATTGTACCGGTTAGCCCTGCGCTAACAAACATAAAAATGCCGGGTGCAGAAATAATCTCTGCACCCGGCATTGTAGGTGTGTCGGCTCATGGGCCGAGCGGTTCAGCGACCATCCGACGGTGAGGAAGCCGCGAACCCTAGCGACTCTTGATTAGAGGCCCAGCTCGTCCAGAATCGGCAGAGCCTTGCGTGCGCTCTCCTTCGCCTCGGCAGAGGAAATCTGCTGCAGGGCGATAGCGGCAATCTGCTGTGCCTTCTCCTTGGTGACGGACTTCAGCACGGCGGCCACGGCGGGGATAGCGCCGGCGTTCATGGACAGGGTATCAACGCCCAGACCAATCAGAACAACAGCCAGAGCCGGGTCGGCTGCGGCCTCACCACAGACGCTCACGTACTTCTTCTTGCCGGCGGTGACCGATGCACGCTGAGCACCCTCAACGGTCATCTTGATCATCTTCAGCACTGCGGGCTGCCAGGGGTTGTTCAGGTGCGCCAGGTCGCCCAGCAGGCGGTCAGCCGCCATGGTGTACTGGGTCAGGTCGTTGGTACCAATGGACACGAAGTCGACCTCGCCCAGGATTGCCTCAGCGTTCATCACGGCTGCGGGGGTCTCAACCATCACACCGTGAACGGGCAGGCCAATCTCCTTGAGCATGTTCGCGAAGTTGCGAGCCTCGGAGGTGGTCGAAATCATCGGGGCCATAACCCAAATGTCGGCGTCGGAATCCTCCGAAGCGGCCTTGATAGCCTGCAGCTGGCGGGTCAGAACGCCCGGCACGGTCCAGTCGGTACGGAAACCGCGGACACCCAGTGCGGGGTTCTCCTCGGGGTTCACGTTCAGGAACGGCAGGGGCTTGTCAGCGCCGGCGTCCAGGGTACGAACCACGATGTGCTTGCCGGGGAAGGCGTCAAACACGGACTTGTAGGTCTTAGCCTGAGTCTCGATGGAGGGCTCAGCGTCGTGGCCCAGGAAGCCGAACTCGGTGCGGAGCAGGCCAACACCCTCGGCCTTCAGGCTTGCAGCCTTTTCAGCGGACTTGCCGTCACCAACGTTTGCGTACAGCTCAACGCGGGTGCCGTCAGCCAGCACGCCCTTGCCGTCGAAGTCGGCGACGGGCTTGCGGTTTGCGTACTTAATGGCTGCCTCGCGGTCAGCATCGGTGGGTTCGGTGTCAACGATGCCCTCGTTGGAGTCCACGTACACGACGGTGCCGTCGGCAATATCGGTCACGCCCTTGGCCGCCACAATAGCGGGCAGGCCCAGGCCGCGAGCCAGAATAGCGGTGTGCGCCTGGGGACCACCGTCAGAGGTAATCAGGGCGATAACCTTCTCGGGGTCCAGGGTTGCGGTGTCGGCCGGTGCCAGGTCGATAGCGGCCAGGATGAACGGCTCGTCAGAAACGGGAATACCGGGGGCCTGCTGGCCGGTCAGCTCGGCAACGATGCGGGCACGAACGTCGTGGATGTCGGTCACGCGCTCAGCCATGTAGCCGCCCAGGGCAGCCATCTGGTCAGCGAAGGAGGTTGCCGCCTCCCAAATAGCACGCTCGGGGGCCATCTCCTGGGTCTCGACCAGCTTGATAGCGCTCTTGATGAGGGCACGGTCGGTAGCCATCTGGGAGGTGGACTTCAGCACGGCCTTGCCATCGCGGCTGGCGTGCTCGGCACGAGCGAGCAGGTCTTCCTTCACGCGGACCGAAGCGTCCTTGATGCGCTGTGCGGCTGCTTCGGCGGTCTCACCGCTCAGACGCAGGCCGTCCTTGGGCTCTTCAATGGGCTTGGGCATCTGAAGAACCGGGCCAATCACGCGACCGGCGTAGACGCCGACGCCCTTGTAGGTAGTCATGGGATTCATATCCTATCTGTGGGTTCTCTACAGTGTAACGCGTTCTATTCGCGCTGTCCTCTGTAGTTGCGAGTCAATCAGAAGATGAGGTCTACGGTTTAGGCGGATGCCTTGGAACGGGCACCCATGGACTTCAGCACAACGTACACCAGAGCCGATAGCACGGTACCGGCCAGCACGGCCACGAAGAACATCAGCGGGTTCTGCGCCAGACCAATAATCCAGATACCGCCGTGCGGTGCCGGAGAGGCCACGTGAGCGCTCATCGAGATGGCACCGGCGAGGGCACCACCCACAATGGTCGAGGGGATGACACGGGCGGGATCAGCCGAGGCGAAGGGAATAGCACCCTCGGAGATGAAGGATGCACCCAGCAGCCAGGCGGCCTTGCCGTTCTCGCGCTCGGCCTCGCTGAAGAGCTTGGGGCGCAGGGTGGTGGCCAGGGCCATGGCCAGCGGCGGAACCATACCCGAGATGATGACGGCGGCCATGATTTCCTGGTTCACGGTCGCGCCCGAGGACAGACCGGCGGTTGCGAAGAGGTAAGCAGCCTTGTTGATGGGGCCGCCCAGATCGGAGGCCATCATGGCGCCCAGAATCAGGCCGAGCACCAGGGCGGAGCCGCCGGACATCGAGGTCAGCCAAACCTGCAGGGTGGTCATAACCCAAGCCAGGGGCGCGCCGAGCAGCAGGTACATAGCCAGACCGGCAACCAGGGAAGTCACCAGCGGAGTAACGACCACGGGCATCATCGAGCCGAGCCAGCGGGGCAGCTTCAAGGTACCCAGAGCGTACGCAATCAAACCGGCGAGAATACCGCCAACGATACCGCCGAGGAAGCCCGCGTTCACGGCAAGAGCCACCGAACCGGCGATGAAGCCCGGTGCGATACCGGGACGCTGAGCCAGACCGTACGCAATGTACGCGGCCAGGGCCGGAACCATCAGGCTCAGGCCAAAGCCACCGATGGTCTGCAGCACGGCACCCAGGTACAGGGTCCAGTGCACGTCACCCAGGTTGAACAGGGTTGCCGAACCCAGAATTGCCTTGGTGTCCACGTCACCAAGGTTCGGCATGGTGATGGCCTCGAAGACGAAGCCGAGGGCCACCAGAATACCGCCGGCGGCGACGAACGGAATCATGTAGGAGATACCGGTCATCACGGCCTTGTAGATGCGCGAGCCCCAGGCACCCTCGGAGGCGCCGGCGCTGTCATCGGAGGTGGATGCGGCGGCGGCCACGCGGGCACCGTTCGGGTTCTCGGCCTCGGCCAGGGCCTCAGCGATCATTTCCTTCGGCTCGTCGATACCGCGCTTGACGGGGGACTCCACGAAGGGCTTACCGGCGAAGCGGTTGCGGTCACGCACGTTCACCGACACGGCAAAAATCACGGCGTCGGCGGCGTCAATATCGGACTGGCTCAGGGTTTCGTTGCCCGAGGAGCCCTGGGTCTCAACCTTCAGGTCGTAGCCGAGTTCCTCGGCGGCGTACTTGAGGGCGTCGGCGGCCATGTAGGTGTGGGCGATACCGGTGGGGCACGCGGTCACCGCGACAATCTTCTTCACGGCCGGCGCGCTTTCAGAAGCCTTCGGGGCTTCCTTCTCGGCAGCGGCGGGAGCGGCGGCGGGGGCAGCCTCGGCGGGCTTAGCCTCCGCCTTCTTCTCGCCCACGCCCAGCGCACCGTTCACCAGGTCCACGACCTCATCGGCGGACGAAGCCTCACGCAGGGCAGCGGTGAAGCTCTTCTTCATGAGGGAGCGTGCCAGGGTCGACAGCAGCTTTAGGTGGGCCTGGTCGGCACCGTCGGGTGCAGCGATGAAGAAAATCAGGTCGGCGGGGCCGTCCTTAGCGCCGAACGAAACGGCGGGGTTGGGGCGTGCCATGGCCAGGGTCGGCTCGGTGACAGCGGCGCTGCGGCAGTGCGGGATGGCAATGCCGCCGGGAATACCGGTGTCGGTCTTGGACTCGCGAGCCTCGGCAGCCGCGTAGAGCTGCTCGAAGTCGGTCGCACGGCCGGCCTTGACGACAGCTTCGGCAAGCTTGGCGATGACGTCGAATCGGGTGTCGCCGAGATTCTCGTCCAGTAGGACGAGATCCGCGGTGATCAGATCGGACATGTTCTCTCCTCGGATTGGAGTGGAGGCGGGATGCTCCAGCGGAAACGCCCTCCTCCTGTGTTTTAAGTGTGTGCAGAGCCTTGGACAAATATTCTCAAATTAGAATATTTACGTCGGTGGTGTTTCGCTCCTCGTCAGAGCTGAATCTGACGGACAGTAACCTTCTCGGGGGTGGTCTGCTCCAGCGAGGGCATACGGGTACCGGGCAGGGCCGCCGCGGCAGAACCGTGGGCCACCGCCTGAACCAGGCAACCGGGCGCATCCGCGCCGCGAGTATGCGCAATCAAGAAGCCCGAGAGCGAAGAGTCACCGGCGCCCACAGTGCTACGCACCTGAATCGGCTCGTGCACGGCGTGCCAGATACCTTCCTCGGTCACGAGCACCGCGCCGCCGCCGCCCAGGGTGGCCAACACGTACTCGATGCCGTCGCCAAGCAGCTTCTGAGCGGTGCGGGCGGTCAGCTCGGGGCTGGCCTCCAGCTCCTCCCAATTATCACTACCGGTCAGCTGGGCTAGCTCCTCGGAGTTGGGCTTAATCAGCGTGGGCTTGTGCTCACCCGCAACGGTCGCAATCAGCGGCGCCTCAGAAGTATCAATAGCAATCTTGCCCGCGTAACCGGAGGCGCGTAGGGCCGCCACCAGCTCGGAATAGTAGGTGGGCTCCAGACCCGGCGGAAGAGAGCCGGCCAGGACCACCCAGTCGGCACCCTTGGAACGCTCAACCACCAGGGCGTCCAGCTTCTCGCGCAGCTGCGCATCAAAGTGGGTGCCGGGAGCGTTCAGCTTGGTGGTGGTGCCATCGGGGTCCACCACGGTGATGTTCGAGCGAATCGGCTCACCGGTCGGCAGGTTCGCAAACTCGACATCCACCGCAGACAGAGCGGTCAGCACCGGGTCGGTGGACTCGCCGGGCACAATAGCCACGGTCGGAACACCGGAAACCTGCAGCGCGCGAGAAATATTCACGCCCTTGCCGCCCGGATCCTGCACGGCACCGACGGCACGCTGTACGGCGCCGTGGGCCAGGGGCGCGCCGAGCTCAATCGTGCGGTCCAGGCTGGGGTTGGCGGTCAGAGTAATAATCATTAGGCAATCACAATCTCAACATTGGCGGCCTCGAGCGCCTGGCGAAGGGCACCCTCGGGCTCGCGATCGGTAATGAGGGTGTCAATATCCTCAAATCCAGCGAAGCGGACCAGGGACTCCTGGCCAAACTTCGCGGAGTCACAGAGCAGGACCACGCGACGGGCGGACTTGCAGATTGCAGTCTTAACGATTGCCTCGTTCATGCCGGGGGTGGAGATGCCAAAGTGCGGCTCGATGCCGTTGGCACCGATAAACGCAATATCGGGGCGCATCGTGCCGAAGTGCTCGGCCGCGCGGGCGCCGACGGCGGCCCAGGTCATCTTGCGCAGCTGACCGCCCACCAGCTCGAGGGTTACGCCCTCGGCCTCGGCGAGCTTAACGGCAATATGCAGTGCGTGGGTGATGATGATGCGGTCGTTGCCGGTCTTAAGGCTGAAGTTCTCGGCGCCGATATGGTCGGCGAGAATCTCGATGGTGGAACCCGCGTCCAGCACGATGGAACCCGACTCAGAATCGCGTAGCATCTGGTACGCCTTGGTGGCGATGCGACGCTTCTCCGGGGTGTTCATGCCCTGGCGGGAGGAAATAGACGATTCCAGAGAGGTGGACTGCTCGATGGTCACCGCGCCACCGTGGACGCGGCGAAGCTTGCCGGCCTCTTCCAGGGCGGCAAGGTCACGGCGCACGGTCTCCATGGTCACATCGTATCGGCGCGCAAGGTCTGCGCCGTTCACGCGGCGTGCGGAGGCAACGAGCTTTGCAATTTCGGCACGGCGTTCTTCTGCGAACATAAATTCGGTGTTCTTTCGGTAGTGGGTAGGAAATCTGTGCGTATCTATGGCGTGTTCTCAGTGCGGGTACGTTCCCGCGGGAAGCAAACGCAGTGCGCCCCAGAACATCCATTATCATACTTGATTTTATGTGGGTTTTTGTGGGTAGGTCAATATAAACCACCGTATTCACCGGAATATTACCCTGTGTTCCCTACAGAAACCACACCCTTTACCACCCCGTGTGAGTGATTATGTCTGTTTGACTCGATGAGGCGTTGGGTTTTGTTCCGCGGACCACACATAACGCGGGCCACACATAACGCGGCCCACACGCATCGACCGCCAGTGTCCACCGGTCGGGCGGCGGGCCGGTCCCTACGCCCGGCGCTCCCGGCGTTTGCGGAGCACCCGGTGCATCCAGAAAGCGCAGGCCGCTCCCAGCAGGGCACCCGTACCGTTCATGAGCACATCCACGAAATCCCCCGTGCGGTTAGGCATGAAGCTTTGAATCGTCTCGATGCACGCGCTCACCACGAACCCGGCGTACAGCACGTGGCGTCGCGCAGACGGTCCCAGAAGCAGGGCGAAGAGGAAGCCTCCGGGCACAAACATGATGACGTTTGAGAGCTGCTCGATGCTGGAGTAGGTCACAAACTCGGGTAGCCAGCCGGCGGCGTGGCCCGCATCCAGCAGGGCTGCGAGGCGGCCACCCATCTCATTGTCGTCCACGTGGACGGGGGCGAACACGATGCTCGCCACGACCAGGCAGTACAGTGCGGTAAGGGCCCAGAGGGCGCCGCGGAGCACGCGCATCCCCCGGGAGAGGGGACGCGCCGAGGACTCAGCTGCCCCCTCGGGTGCAACGGATGCCCCCTGCGCCGAACGCTCAAGGACTTTGCCCGCGGGGCGCGCGCTACCAGACAATGCGACCCACCTCGTCGGTGTATCGCGAGGAGTCCCACGCGAAGAGACCGGGGACGTCCACCACCAGCGGCTCGGCGTTCGGCACGGTCACGGTCCACTCCTCACCCGCGGCGGCGGAGAGGGCGCGGCGAATCAGGCTGCCGTGGCTGACGGCGATAATCTTCTGTTCTCCGCCTCGCTCCGCGTAGTCCCGCACAATCTGGCGCAGCACGCGTACCGCGCGAATGTACACGTCGCGTTCGGATTCCACGTTCGGGTAGTAGCGCTCGGGGGCGCGGCGTTCGGAGGCGGGAATGTCCAGGCCCTCGCCGTCACCGTAGGCGCGCTCGACCAGCTCGGGGTAGGTCTTGTCCACCTGCAGGTCGAAGTGCTCGCCGACCAGCTGCGCGGTCTCGTGGGCACGGGACAGCGGCGAAGACACCAGCACCGTAAAGTCCAGGCCCATCTCCGCCAGCTTCTTGCCGGTGGTGTGTGCCTGCTCGCGACCGGTGTCGTTGAGCGGAATGTCCGTGACGCCCTGCATGAGGTTCGCCTTGTTCCAATCGGTCTGGCCGTGACGAATCAGGGTGAGGGAGGTGTTCTCGGCGCCGGCGGGCAGGGGCTCAGGTCCCAGGTCGGGTTCGTTCTGACACACGAGCAGGCGGTCGATGGTGCTGTCCAGGTACTGCAGGGGCACCTCGGTCAGGGAGGCGTTGACGGGAATCGGGTAGAAACCCTCCTCGGTGAGGCAGTCGGGGCGCTCCCCCAGCAGGGCGTTCATCATCAGCGCGATGAACATGCCGTGGGTTGCCACTAGCACGGTCTTGCCATCGTACTCGCGGCGCACGCGGTTCAGGGCCGCCAGGCCGCGGGCGACAAATTCCTCCGTGGGTTCCACGCCGTACTCCTCACCGGATTCGCGGGAGGCGAGCACCAGCTCGCGAGTGGCGATTTGCCCCTCCAGCTCGCCGAAGGAGCGCTCCTGGAACCCTGCCACGGCACCCCGGTAGGGCACGTTCAGGCCTTCGGCCACAATCTCGGCGCTTTCAGCCGCGCGGCTCAGGGGCGAGGAGAGCACCAGGTCGACGACGGTGCCTTCGTCACGGGCCTGCTTCAGCGCGTCGATGGCGGTGCGCACCTGGTCGCGGCCGGTGTCGTTGAGGGGAATGTCAGTGCCACCCTGGAAACGGTGGTCGATGTTCCAATCGGTCTGCCCGTGGCGCATAAGAATGATGCGGGTTCCGTGCGGTTCGGGCGCGACGGGGGTGATGATGGGGGTGTTCTGTGCGTCGGTCATCCTTCTAGTATCCCACTCGTCTCCGCGAGTTCAAGGGGTCGAAGCCACACCGCCTGCACGCCGCCCGCGGTGCCGACCTCATACCGGAGGACGAGGCGAATAGCTCCCTCCCGCGCCGCGTCGGCCCTTTTTCTCAGCGTATTCCCATATTTTTCAGCCCTCAGATGGAGGGCCGAGCCGCCGAGAAGCTGAGATGATAGACGGGTACTTCCGTTAGTTCATATCCGATGAAGGTTGCTATGACGCAGAATCCTCAACCCCAGAACCCGCAGTTCCAGGCTCCCACGTCCCAGAACCCGTACTCGATGACCCCTCCGCAGGCGGCGCAGCCTGCGGGCCAGTACTCCACCCAGCCGGGTCAGCCGAGCCAGGCGGGGTATTATCAGGGCCAGCCGGGTTACCCCGCTCAGGCACCCCAGATGCCCCAGCAGATGCAGCAGGCGCCCTTCGCGCCCGGTGCGATTATTTCTGCCCGCAACCTGCACAAGTCCTACGGCAATAACCCGGTTCTGCGTAACGTGAGCCTCGATATCTACCCCGGCGAATCCGTGGCGATTATGGGTCCTTCCGGTTCCGGTAAGACCACCCTGCTGCACGCGCTCTCGGGCATTATCAAGCTCGATGCCGGTTCCGTGCTGTTCAACTCCCCCACCGGTCAGGTGGCGGTCGAGTCTCTCAGCGAGCGCGAGCGCACCTCCCTGCGCGCTAGCTCTTTTGGTTTCGTGTTCCAGCAGGGTCTGCTGGTTCCCGAGCTGACCGCGGAGGAGAACGTCTCCCTCGCCGCGATGATTGCCGGTATTCCTCGCCAGCAGGCGCGCGCCATTTCTGCTGACCTGCTGAACCGCCTGGGTCTGGGCCAGATGCTGGACCGCCGCATGGGTGAGATGTCCGGTGGTCAGGCCCAGCGCGTGGCTATTGCCCGTTCGCAGGTGAACGGCGCCCCCGTGACCTTTGCGGATGAGCCGACCGGCGCGCTGGATTCGAAGACCGCGCGCGAGGTGATGGCGCTGCTGCTGACCATGATTCCGCAACAGGGTAAGACTCTGCTGGTGGTCACCCACGATCCGAACGTGGCTGCCGCGTGCTCCCGCGTGGTGTATCTGCAGGACGGCCAGATCGTGAGCGATCAGCGCAATAGCCAGGGCGGCGTACCCGCGCAGAACGGCGCCCAGAACCCTGACGCTCAGTCTCAGGCAGGTGCATAATGCAAATCTATGCTCTGCTCGCCAAGCGAACCCTATGGAGTTCGCAGGCGATTCTTCCCGTACTGGCTTTTGCGGCCTCATCGGCGCTGTTTTTGACGGTTGCCGGTGGTGTTCAGGCGCTGAGCACCTGGCTTGAGCACGCCAACGTGAACCATCAGCTGATCGACACGATGGGTATTCAGAAGCTCTACATGGGTCTGGCGTGGGTTGCCGCCCTGGTGCTGGTTGTTCCGCTCTTTACCCTGGGCGCCTCGGCGGCTCGTTTGAGTGCCCGCCGCCGTGACGAGCGTCTGGCCTCCCTGCGCCTGATTGGTGCCTCCACGACCCTGATTGTGGGTCTGTCTGTTGCGGACGCGCTGGTGTACTCTCTTGTGGGTTTCATCATCGGTCTGTTGCTCTACCTGGTGCTGATTTTCCCGTTCGGCGCCCTGCACTTCATGAACGTTCCGCTCGGTGCCGAGAATATGCTTCTTCCGGTGAGCATGATTTTCTACTGCTTCCTGGGTTGCATGGTTCTGGCGGCGCTGAGCTCCCTCTTCGGCCTGGCGAAGGTCAGCATTAGCCCGCTGGGTGTGCGTACCCGCGCGAAGGCTGGTTCTGCTGGTTATATTGCCCTGGGTATCGGTGTTGTGCTGGTCATCGCCGTGATGATTCTGGCGTCTACCTCCACGGGCTTCAGCATGTTCTCGCCCTTCCAGGACGGCGGCGCCGATAGCGCCATCAAGAACCTGGCGATTTTCATTGCTCTGCCGGGTCTGCTGATGATGGTTGCTATCGACCTGATTGGTACCTTCCTGGTGTGGGCGTATGCAAAGATTCGTGTGCGCATGACCCAGAAGGCGTCGGTTCTGCTGGGTTACCGTGCGGTGCTGGAATCCCCGCGTGGGGCGTGGCGTCAGGTTTCGGGTGTGGCGCTGTCGACCTTCTTGGTGACCTTCTTCGGCCCCATCCTGATTCTGGCGGGTGAGATGAACAAAACGGCGAAGGAAGCGGGCCCCGCAGCCGGAACCTTCGTCACCATCATGGAAGACATGTTCCAGGGTATGCTGCTCATGCTGTTCTTCTCGTACCTGCTGGTCACTCTCTCCGCGGTGCTGAACCAGAGCGCCGCGATCTACGAGCGTGGTTCGCTGTATTCTTCACTGAATATGATGGGTACCCCCACGAGGCTGCTGCAGGCTTCACGCCTGACCGTGGTCTTCGGTCCGCTGGTGCTCATCAGCGTGATCTCTGCGCTACTGGGTCTGCCGCTGACGGCCTTGATTGCGGCTCAGGGTCTTCCCGGTGAGGTTCTGGCGAAGATGTTCGGTCTGACCTTCGGCGCTATTGCGCTGGGCCTGGTGCTGGTCTACGTGGGTCTGCTGGCGACCATTCCGTTTATGCGCCAGGTGGCCCATAAGCCGGTGTCCGCTCTCTAGGCTGCTCGGCGTCTACCCTCCCGTTGCGTTCTCCGGACGCGGCGGGAGGGTTTTTGCGTGCCCTTCCGTCCCCGCCCGGTCTTTCGTTCCGTGGGTGAGGCGCGGCCCCGAATATTTTCTCAGGCGCCGGGCTGGCGCTTCCTTCACCGATGGCCCTGTGAGAGACTGGCATTATGTTTGAACACACCGTACCCTCCGATTGGTTCCCCCGTTGCGCAATCTTCGACTGCGATGGCATCCTCCTCGATTCTGAGACCGTGTGGAACCGGGTTCAGCGCGAGCTCTTCGCCCGCTGGGGCGTTCCCTTCACCGAGGAGGTGGAGGAGCGCCTCACCGGCCTCTCCGCCGCGGATGTTGCCGAGCAGCTCGCCCGCCTCTCCTACGAGGCCCGACAGGGCGATGCGGCCGATGCCGCAGCCTACGCCGAGCACCACGCGCAGGTCACCCGGGATCTGCTCACCACCGAGCGGCAGATTATCTCCGCCGGAGTGGAACTCATCGACGGTGCGCAGGAGTTCCTGGGCTTCTTGAGCGAGCACATGCCCGTGGCCGTAGCCTCCAATTCCACCTCGGGTATCCTCACCGTCAAGATGGAGAACTACGGCTACGCTCCCCTGGTACGCACCTGGGTCAGCAGCGAGGACGTTCCCGCGGGCAAGCCGGCACCCGATATGTACCTGGAGGCGGCGCGCCGCCTCGGCTTTGAAGGTCGTGAAGCCCTCGCCTTCGAGGACTCCGCCGCGGGCGCGCAGGCGGCACGCGATGCCGGCACCAAGGTCATGATTTACGTTCCCGCCGGTACCGACCCCGCGAAGGCCCCCGAGGGCTACGGGCGCTTTGACTCCTTCCGCAACCCGCAGCTGTGGGAGGCGGCCCGCACCTGGGTTGCCAAGCTTCAGGCGACACAGCAGCCTGAGGCGGCGCAGAGCTAAGCGGTTAGCGCCCCTCCCCCGATACGAAGAAAGACCCCCGGCCCGCTCGTCAAGAGCAGGCCGGGGGTCTTCTATGCCTTATCAGCTGCGCCTATAGCGGCACGAGCCTATCGGCGCATAACCTTCTTGGCCAGTGCATTACCGATGAACTGAACCAGCTGGACCAGGATAATAATAATCGCCACAACGGCCCAGGTGATCTCGTCGTTGAAGCGCTGGTAGCCGTCCACAATCGCGATCTTACCCAGACCACCGGCACCCACGTAACCGGCCATAGCGGACATATCCACCACGCCGATGACGAGGAAGGTGTAGCCCAGGATCAGCGGGCCGAGCGCCTCGGGAATCATCACGGTGAACAGGATGGTCAGCTTCGAGGCGCCCATAGCGCGGGCCGCCTCAATCACGCCGGGATCGATGGAGACCATGTTCTGCTCCACGATGCGGGCGATAGCGAACGCAGCGCCGAAGCTCATCGCGAAGACCGCCGCGTTCACGCCCAGGCGGGTACCCACCACGGCGCTGGTCAGCGGGCCCAGGGCCGCAATCAGAATGATGAACGGAATCGGGCGAATGATGTTCACCAGAATGTTCAGGACCGTGTACACGAAGCGGTTCTGGAAGATATTACCGGCGCGGGTGGTGTACAGCAGGGCACCCACAATCAGGCCGACCAGGCCGGCGCACAGCATGGTAATGGACACCATGTAGAAGGTGTCGCCGATAGCCGGAATGAGCTTCTCGGGCAGGAACTCGCCCCAGTCGGTCTTCGAAGCGGCCAGCGGAAGAGTAGTAGCAAACATTTAGCGCACCTCCTGCACGCGGGCAACGGTCTTCAGTTCGGCAACGGCGGCATCAATACTGGTGATTTCGCCGAGGAGTTCCAGGGTGAGGGTACCGTAGGCCTTGCCCTGCAGGGTCTCGATACCGCCGCCCACGATGTTGAAACGGACGTTGCGGGCGCCCAGGTAGGACAGCACCTTGCCGAGCTCCTGATTGCCCTCCACGATTTCGACGTTTACCAGGTAGCCACGGTGCGATGCACGCAGATCCTCCGCCTCCTGGCCGGTGGGGGCCAGCTTGACGGTGGTCGCCACGAAGAGCTTCGCCACATCGGTCTGCGGGTTAGAGAAGACGTCGTAGACGGTTCCTTCTTCCACCACGCGGCCGGACTCCATGACCGCCACGCGGTCGGCAATGCTGGCCACGACATCCATCTCGTGGGTGATGACCACAACGGTGATGCCCAGGTCGCGGTTCACGCGCTTGAGAAGGGCGAGCACCTCCTGGGTGGTTTCGGGGTCCAGGGCGCTGGTGGCCTCATCAGCCAGCAGCAGGGAGGGGTTGGTTGCAAGCGCGCGGGCGATGCCCACGCGCTGCTTCTGACCACCCGAAAGCTGGTTCGGGTAGTGGCCGGCGCGGTCGCTCAGACCCACGAATTCCAGCAACTCCAGGGCGCGTTCGCGGCGCTTGGCCTTGGGCCAACCGGCTACCTTGAGGGGGAACTCAACGTTACCGAGCACGGTGCGGGAGTTCATGAGGTTGAACTGCTGGAAAATCATGCCGATGTTCGTACGGGCCTCACGCAGTTCGGAGTCGCGCTTGCCAGAGATTTCAAAATCGTCCACGATCAGCGTGCCGCTCGTGGTCTTTTCTAGGCCGTTGATGAGGCGCACCAGGGTGGACTTACCGGCACCGGAGTAGCCGATAATCGCGAAGATTTCACCGCGGTTGATGGTGAGGGAGACGTTGTCCACGGCGGGGACAGCCTTGGGGCCGTTACCGAAGACCTTGGACACGCCGTCCAGAATCACCATGGGCTGGGGGAGGCCTTCTACGACCTCTTCTAGCTGTTCACTCATAGTATTTGTATCCGTTAAATGTCGTGGTTGGGACACCGAGGGACTCGGCGCCGGTACGCAAAGGACGGTAAGCCCTTCTAACCCGCATCGGGTGCCCGGGCTTACCGCCTTACGTGTGCCTACGAGAGGCGTGTTGTCAGGAGATTACTTCTTGGCGCGCAGCTTGGCCTCTTCATTGGCCAGGGACTGACGCAGCTCGTCGGTGCTCACGTTGACCTCAACGGCGGTGCCGCGGGTCTCTTCCTGAACAGCATCCATGACGGGCTTGGTGTGGAAGATTTCAACGATCTTCTTGTAGGTCTCGTCGTCAGCCTTGTCCTTCTGGGCGACGAAGAGGTTCACGTACTTGATTGCCGAGGGGTCGGTCTTGGGGTCGTCCTGAGCCAGTGCGTCCGCGGGCTTCAGGCCTGCGTCCTTGAGGAAGTCGTTGTTGACGACTGCGCCGTCAGCGGACTCCATGCCAACCACGGTCTGGGTTGCGTCGACGGGGGTGACCTTCACCTTGGAGTTAGCGGTGTCAACATCGTCGATGGTGGGGGCGTCTACGTCAGCGTTCTTGAAGGTGACCAGACCGTTGGTCTTCAGCAGCTTCAGCGCGCGTGCCTCGTTCACGGTGTCGTTCGGGATCACAATCTCGCCACCCTGGGGGATGTCGGCCAGCTTGGTGTGCTTCTTGGAGAACAGAGCCATCGGGTAGATGACGGTCGGGCCCACGATCTGCAGGTCCTTGTTGGCGCTGACGTTGTAGTTCGACAGGTAGGCGATGTGCTGGAAGCGGTTCATGTCAATGTCACCGGCGTCCAGAGCGGGGTTCGGCTCGGTGTATGCGCTGAACTCCTTGAACTCGATGTCGATGCCCTGCTTCTTGGCTTCTTCCTTCAGGGTCTTGTTGAACTTCTCGGAGCCGACCACACCGATGGTGACCTTCTTCGAGGAGGAGTTCGAGGTGGAACCGCAAGCGGCCATGCTGAAAATCATGGGGACGACTGCAAGAGCAGCGGCAAACTTCTTCACGGCTATGAATCTTTCTGTTGAATGATGACGTGCTTCACCGGGTACGGGCATAGAGCGCCGACAAGCCGATGCGAATGATGATGGGACAATTACAGCACGCACAGGGGCGGCGGTGGAAGTTAAGGGTCAATCATGAGACACAGAACGTCAAGCTCGTCATATTTCGTCATATTTCGTCACACGATGATTATTTGCCAATTCCGCTCCCCCACCAGCCGTCTGTCTGCGTCAACGCAAAGCGCCGGCCCGGGCCTAAAACCCGAGCCGGCGCTCATCGTACCCGCCCGTTACGGGCGGGCGGCAAACCAGCCGACGCTACTGCTCAAAATCGCCCGAGGCAATCAGCTGCTCCCGCACCTTACGGCGCAGCACCTTGCCGAGCATCGAACGCGGCAGGTCGTCCACGACCACGATGCGGCGCGGCACCTTATAGCGAGTCACCTTCGAGTAGCAGTGTTCGCGCAGGGTGTGCTCCTCCACCACCCGGCCGGGAGCGGGAACCACCGCGGCCACGACCATCTCACCGCCGCCGGGCAGCGGAATACCGACCACCGCCGCATCCGCAACCGTATCGTGCTGCTTGAGGGCGACCTCCACCTCGGTCGGGGAGACGTTGAAGCCGCCGGTGATAATGACCTCCTTGATGCGGTCCACAATCTGGATGAAGAAGTCCTCGTCCAGGCGCACAATATCACCCGTGCGCAACCAGCCGTCGGGGGTGATGGTCTTCGCGGTCTCGTCTTCACGCTTCCAATACCCCATGAAGCGTTGGGGACCGCTGACCCACAGCTCACCCTCCTCGCCGAGAGGCACATCCGCACCCGTCTCCGGATCCACCACGCGAATATCAGTCGAGGGGAAGGGCACACCAATCGAGCCGGCGCGGCGGGTGTCGTTCAGCGGGTTGCAGGACACCAGCGGCGCACACTCGGTCAGGCCGTAGCCTTCCACCATGAAACCGCCGGAGGCTTCCTCCCACTCGGCCACCAGTTCGGGCGGCAGGTTCATCGCGCCCGACACCGCGTAGCGGATACCCTCCAGGGATACGCCGCGCTTCTTCGCCTCATCCATCAGGCGGCGGTACACCGGCGGAACCGCAGGAAGAATCGTCGGACGGGTCTTCTTCATCGCCTTCAAAATCAGGTCCATGTCCACGGTCGGGAACAGCACCAGGCGGGCACGGCACAGCGACGCAATCGTCACGCCCAGGGTC
>QWBZ01000267.1_pt1 | contig 20928 bp, 16 predicted proteins | sample 1972441 | NCBI WGS metagenome assembly QWBZ01 (sample SAMN09866721, study PRJNA288562) | Human oral metagenome isolate term6_saliva, whole genome shotgun sequencing... | isolation source: mouth | host: Homo sapiens | place: USA: California
TCTTTGGTTGTCATCTCCAGCTCGTCATCAATGTCTTGAATAAGACGGGAGGTGCGCTCAACATACTGCTCAATACGATTGAGCTTGTCTATCAGTTCCTGATAGGCTTGGCTTTCTACTGCGATTATTTCCATCTTTTCAACTTGGTGCTTTTAATTGTTATATCCATCCCAGAATTTGCAAGGTATTGCATAAGAGAGTTGTAGGCTTCTTTTGTATACACCTCAACGTGTACTTCTGCAATAGATCTGGGAAGATCTTGTCCATTACTTGCGAGATATGCAAACATCTCATAAACATTTATCTCCAAAACAGTCGCATAGTTTACTATTTGGAGAAAATCCATTGTAATCTGACCAGACTCCCATCGGGATATTGTACTTTCATCAACTCCCAATTTCTCAGCTATATACGCCTGTTTTAGATGTTTGTTCAATCTCTCATTTCAAAGAAATTCCAGTAACTCTTTCATAAACATAAAGTTATAGAAACATCTTGGCATGAGCAACCCGTCACACGCAAGTTTATGTACCCTCTGCAAGTCGTCATGCACCAGATGCAATTTTTTGTTTGGTGGCGGATGCAAAGGGTATCTATATCACTCATAAGATAAATATAGTAAACTTATATAGAAATAAATAATAACATAATTTACCTTTTATAGTGATAAAGCTATAAAAGATCACCAATATCAGGCTGTCACACATAAGTCCTCCAGTGCAAGGTGCAAGACCCCTTATATATAAGGGCTTGCACCTTGCACTGGAATGTGTAGCAGTAAAATCTCTAAATATTTATGGTACAAAGATTTGGAGGTTAGTACAATTTTATATACCTTTGTACCGAAGCAAAGAGAGCAGTTGTGCTTTCAAAAGGTAGTCAGAATGGTAGTCATCAAGCGGTCAAAATACTGCTACAAAAATGCTACACTACTGATTTGTCAAAATTTATTTGACTATTCACAAGTATAGCTTAAATTGTAAAAAAGAGTGGTGGACCATATTCTTTCTTTGAGCAAGTCTCACTCATCATAGCCTTTTACTATCCAACATCTCCAAATTCTCAAAAACTTCATCAAACCCACGTGTCTTTTTCAACTCATACCCAACCTTTCTCGCTTCTTGAAATATGTATTTATTGAAAGGAAATACTTGATTTAACTCAAACTCTTCCTTATACTCAATATAGCTATTTATTAGATAAGCCAAATCCAACTTCTCGGCAGCAAAGAAATTTTCTAGTCTCATCAACTGCTCAATATTCACCATCACTACATCCTTCACTTCGTAATCTGCTGTAACTTTCTTTTCACTAATGATTCTTTGAAACTCTTTATTTAGCAAATAGCTCGGGCCTTCTACATCAAAACAATCATCGAAGTACACTATCACGGGGTAGATAAATTTCACACCATTGGAGGCCCACTTATCAACTTCGTTCAATATACTTGGTAACTTTTCGACAATCACATTTGCCAACTGCCCAATCCCTTTCGCATGCCCCTTGGAATTTGCGACATACTTCTCAAAAATTGCTTTCTTTATCGTCTCATAATCACCGCTTAATTTCTTTTTTGCAGCCATCTGAACATCCTTACATTCAAATACGAAGATCCTATTTCGACGTCTCAGATAATAGTCTGGCATTCCCTTCCCTATAGCCTTTTCCAGTCCTTCTCCACTATAATTCACATAATTCAAACCAAAACATTTTTTCATCAAGGAATAAAAGAGGAACCGTTCCGAGAACTCCTCACCTAAAAACGACCGAAGATTAGCATAACCCATTGTGGGATCCAACACTCCCCTCTTAACTAAAGCGTCCTTCATATCAAAAAGAAGTCCGGTATATGCTTTATCCAGAAACATCTTCATAAACATGAAGTTGTAGATATTAGGTCCCGAACGACTGATATCCTTCTGATTCTCACCAATAGCCATTCTGCAATTGGAGAAGTCCTCTTTTCTCATTTCTAGAAAAGTCAAGAAGATTTTATCTAAATAATACTTGGCGCTGGGTATATCCCTTTCCTTGCAGAATTCATCAACATATTGTGCAAACCGAGTGTTAAACTTTGGGAATTCTATCAAGAGCTTATAGCACTTTATCATCAACAGCCTATAATCTCTTGGTGCTTCAATATTATTACTCTTCAAGCAATCTGGCATATAAGACTCTACAAACTCTTCTGCCTTCATATTGTTGTTAGGTAGCTTCTCATTCATTGCTAGACGCTCATCGCAACAGAGCATATATGCCAAGAACAGGTTCGACAAGTCATCCTCTGTCAATTCTTCATTTCTCCCATTATAACAAGTCAAAAGTCTGCTAATAAGCAGAAGCATAGCATATTTATCTATAAGGGCATAGTTCCCAAGGTTATATTGTTGAGCATACTGACCAACAGGATTCTTTACATCATTTCGCGTTTTCATTATCCATGGTGCCCAAATGTCAAAATCATGCTCATCAATAGACTGATTTTCTTTCCTTGAGAGATTATATGACATAGTTTCTATGGCGCTATTAGAAGGGATATTAGATAGCAAATCCTCTATCTTATCGTGTCGGTCTGAATAGACCACGCTATAAGACAACAATACCTGCTTCTGTAATTCCATCTTCTCCATAATGTTAGCCTTTACTACCATTTATCATCCTTACCATTCTACGCTCTCTATAGAAATTATATGACCCCGTGGTTACGTACTTTGTCTCTATCAGTCGAGCATGAAGTTCGTCGTTTGAATTTGATTCCTTCACAATTAGCATTAATTGTTCAAGATCTAAGAACCAACTATTAAAGAAAGGATTCCTTTTAGAATCACCGTTGGTTCTCTCTTTGTTTAAGAAAGGCATCCATTTCTGCATGTCCTTGTTGAACTTCTTAACATCTTTGATGGTTTGTTTATCAGTGCCCTCATACTCAGCAGTTAACGGATTATTACACATTTCAACCATAATGCTCTTGATGAGCATTCTGTCTTGGAGTGGACCAAAAGCACCTAGACATACCGAGATGCACTCAGCTGTTCTATCCTGTTTCTCTACCCTTGTCACATTCCCGTTTCCATCATCCAAATCCACATACCCATCTTTAATCATAAGATGCGAAGTCCTAAAACATTGGGCCTGTGAATCTATAAGGCTTCCCAGTAGATCTGCTACAATCTTAAACTCATTCCCAGACTTTGCCTTTCTAGTCAGGCTTTTCTTCTTCATCTCAAAAAGCATGATACCTGTTGTGGCCTCAACCACAAGATCTGCTTCACCTTTTCCCGATGAAGAATAAGTTCCACTGCAATGCTTTATGTCTTTGTCGACAAGATTCTCCTTGATATAAACCTCTATCAAATCTCCTACTTCCTTATCTATGTCTTTCTGGTTGTCCTCTTTTTCTTGATTGCGAACAACTGTCATCAGAGCCTCAAACCACCCCCATGAACCTATTGTTGCGGGCAAGGCATATATCTTACCATTTACTTTAATCAGTGGTTTGTTGACGGCATTCTCTTTTTCTTCATCCAATGGCGTTCTGAATCCTTTGTTTAATATATCATCATCTGTTGCCACATCATTGATCAATTGTTCAACAGCCTTAATTCCCAGATTATTCAGCTCGTTTTTTCTTAACTCCACACATTTAACCTTATCCGCAACAGGTAGGACATAGTTCATCAATCGCCCATAATCCTCAAATGAGTATTTGCGATCTACCTCCCTTTTAGTATCCTGCATATACTTAAGTACACGCTTACAGAACATTTTAGTAAACCAAACAGAATGTTGCGTCAATCCAAAGATGCTCTCCTTATACACCAAATCCCTAAAAAACTCCACCGGGTCTCTGTCTCTGTGGAATAAATCGCTCCATACGTTTCCGAAGTTCTGAACGGGATATTTAAGGAGACAGTAGTTAGTTGCCAGGCTTATAGCTTTTTTAAATGCCCGTGTTGCCTGGCTATTGCTACCTCCGTCTGCTTTGATATTTGCCAAAGCTAAGTTTACAAGATAATTGTATGGCTTTACTATTATCACATCATTAGGATCGGGAGTATTGCCGTTCATATCGGTCAAGAATATTCCCTCAGGTTCCAGATACTCCATTTGCGACAATAGCATTTTCAAGAATCTTCTTCCACCTGCCTCGCGAATCCATTTGGTCAAGGCATCAAAAACTATATCATCATTCTCTGTCACATAATCACAATTCTCTATCTTTATTTGGAGACCAAACTTTCTCAACCGCTTTGCCGCCGCTGCGAGTCTGTGCTCCTTGTCATATTTTTCCAGACAATCTTGCGGCAAGGGCATTTCCTCACTGCAGGCAGCTATCACGTCTTGCCAACAAGGGTCACCAAAACCCTTTATGGCGTTTTGATTCCAGCTAAGATGATTATGAATAATCTGCACTATATCTATATAGCGTTGGTTATCCACACCATCCAGAAGTTGCTCTCTCAGCAAGCCTTTACCCAGCCTCTGAAAATCCTTATACAGGATTATTTCATCACTGTCAGTTGGAAGTAGTACCTTAATACGGGCATCTACTTTCCCAGCCTTATTGTTTTCTGGCTTTAATAAACCATCTATAAATTTCTTAAAATCTGCTATTGTCACCATCACTCTCTACTTCTTATTTTCTTAATTACACCCTTCAGATGATCTTCAATCAGAATATCTGCATAGGTTGTTTTATTGTTATTTTTCCGCGCCAAGGCCTGCTCCAGATTCCTCACAAACGTCAATTCTGCTTCATATACTTTGTGGTCTACCATATACTCCAAGAAACGGCCGTTCAATATATGATAGAGAGCCATCACTTCTTTGGGTTGTATTTTATTCACTTTATCAATTATATCCTCCATCGGAATATGACTTAATATTGGATAACTTAGGAAATCCGGTGTCTTGGTATCTCCATACTGAATCGTCAATCTATTGACTAAAGTTGGCAGATCTTCGTTAAACTGGCGCAAGACCTCTTTAATATCTGCATCCAAATTGGCTTTCGTTATTTTATCCATCTTCTCACGTTCATACTTAACCACCCACCGGCTTTCCTCGGGAATCTCAGTTTCGACAACATCCAGATTTAGCTTATCAAGAAGGTTCGGCGTATCTATGCTTTCATACATCTTGTCAATGCCACAGATAATTTTTTTCCGCATATTCTCCTGAGACAAACTGGTAAGCGAACAGAAATGCTGAAGATATGTAGCAGAATTAATGTATGCTATATTATCACAGAATTTCCCTTCTTCAACAAACCGTGCTAACTGCATCACCGCCTCCTTCATTTCTTCATTACTCATATTCCACGGCGAATGCATAAATTTCTGCAACAATGCGTATGCGGGGCTTATACTATTTCTTTCCACCAGACCTTTATATCCTTCCCACACCGCTTTTAGTCCTTCCTTATCCAATGACATGCCTGCCGTAACAAAGTCAAATATCTGCGGTGAAACAATGACAGGGAAATTATGAACTTTCACCAACTTCTTAAAGATGTACGTAATACGACGGTTTGTATATTCGCGTTGTTTTTCTTCCTTCTGCTTTTCCTGTTCCTCATCTTCTTGCGTGTCATCAAACAATCCGTCTGCTTTCCAGTCATCGTCACCAAACTCCCAGTTAATTGATGACAGTTCAACATATTGAGCAAACTGCAACCTATCTTTATAGGTCAAACGGTCTTTTTTATATTCAATAGCAACACCTACCGTACAAGCCCATAAAGACAGGAGAAAGCTATCAGCAGTATCTTTATTCTCATCCTTCAGAAAAGCATTGCAGACCTCATAAATCTTGCTAAAATGGGCTAATGCGAATTTCAGTATTCTGATGTTATGCAGTTCAACCAGCAAACCTTTATCTTCTTTATATGATGGATAACTCGGATCAATTACCTCCACCGCCTTTTGAGCCGTCATGAATGCGGTAAATGGTGAAGAATAGCCCTTCCCACATAATTCCTTAAAGATGGATACCACATCTGGTTCATATACCAAGGTTTTCTCTATCACCTTTTCTTTGAACACAAGTTTTGCCTCACCCTTTTGCTGCATGTAAGAGTTGTTGGCAATCACTATCACCTTATAGCCTCGTTGTTCAACCAATTCATTGATGGCTCCCAAGAGAGTATGAACGTCAATTGTATCTATCACGCGTTCTATATCATCAAGAATGATAACGGTTTTTTCTGTGGGAATAAGTTTATAGAGCAAACCGCTATTGGTACTAACCAACGTTTTCATGTCCACAAAACTCTCTAACCATGATATACTAGAAGCGAATTGTGTTCCTTTAGCTACAACCTTACCAGCTTTCTCTTTTATCCAATCATACAGCCACAGTTTCTTGTTCTCCTTTTCTGTCCGTTTGTAATTAGCTGCTATTCGAAGTGGTATTTCATTAACCGACTCAATACCAAATAATGATACCTTCGTAGGATTCCATCCATCCTGCCGTAAGGTCGGTATTATCACTTTCTCTATATGATAAGTCTTACCACAACCCCATTCGCCCGACACCATCAAAGCGCCAGTACTTTCCATTGATAAATAGTTTCTTATACCGTTTAACATATTATTGTTTTTTAGAAATAAATCATTGTTTCAGGAAGCCATTTAGCGTTATGCATTATACCACCAACCTTTGTGGAGTCATTCTACACAATGTCGCCAAAAGCACCATTTTGGTCAATGCAATTGCTTCAGTTGTCTCAATATCCTTATTACAAGCAGCAAAGGACAGCACTAGTACCAGTCCTGCAAATATGAAAATTATTATTCCCTTCATAGCTTCATTCATATTAGTTTTTATGCTTGTACTGCTCTGAAGTTACTTCACTAATTCTTTTGGTGACACACTGAGTAATTCCGCTACTTTGAAAATAATGGCGAGATTAGGTTGCTTTCGGTTGCAAACATAGGCGTTTGTGATGCTAAAACTCATGCCCAGTTCTTTGGCAAGCCACGTTTGGGTAATGCCTCGCTTCTTCAAATGCTCCTTAATAATCTTTCTTCTGTCCCATTAGATGTTTGTATATCTCAGTATTAGTTACAAAGATATGAACTTATATTAAACAAAACGAAGAAAAATAAAACTTTCACGCTACTAAAAATAGTTTTTCCTGTGAGAGGAAGTTCTAAGGAATCTCTTAAACAATCAATGATGATTGAGAAACAACGTACGTTTGCCCGAAATAGTCTACTTTTTAAATATGTATTTAGCATTTTTGATAGTTGCTGATATCCTTGCATTTCCTTATACTTCCCGCTATATCCTTACCTCTTGGAATAATACCAAAAGCCCTCTACTTTTGCATCATTAGAACTGACTGAATGCCCTATACACAGGGACGAGCTTTTCATTTCAAAACGATGGAATTATGACAATAAAATTCACTCGGTCATTAGGATTTCTCTGTATTGTATGGCATAGAGAAATCCTAATGACCGAGTGGGGTTAAAAAAGTGTGTATGTTCCATTGTTTTTTTTAAATTAATTGATTTCAAATACAAAGATAATAAAAATATGGGCTTACACACTTTTAAGGACAGTACCACGCTTTTTTAAGGACAGTACCTGAAATAAGTTCATTAGACATCATAATAAGAAAATAAAATATGGATAAATACACCTGAACTATGTCCGTAATGTATTTATCCATATCATTATATCTTATATCTTAAATGCTTTATGGAAGCTCCTTTAATGGAATAAAGTAATAGCTTTTTCCAGCAACATATATAGTATTCAAGCGTCCAGACTTGAAGCGTGTTTCAAGATTAACAAGCTTCTTAAACATCTCCTTGTAAGCCTGATCCCATTCGCTCTCATTACACTTCTTACGGCGAATATCCTTTATGCGTACTATATAATTCAATGCATCAGAACTTGGAACTGAAACGCGATGATAATAAACCTTTGAAATGGCAGACTTCGTACTGAGAGCCTTGCGATAAGAAAGCATGTTTACCAGCTCGCTCTGACGCTTAAAGTTATTTCTCAATACTGCAAGTTCTTGGGTCCCAAGAGAATCTGCATTGATATAAGGCATCAAATCACGATAGCCATCAAGAAGATTCTGCATCTCATCCTTATCAAAAAGATATCCCTCGTCATAAGTTGATAGCTGCTGTGGTGTAAACCACATCTTCTTAAAGAGAAGGTCGTTGATGTTGTTCTTTTCAATGTCAGTTACAGAGATAGCAGCACTGTCACAGAGATTCACTACCTCTTGTGTAGGAACAGCACGGAGAACACCATATTTATTCTCTGCGCTACGTGTCACATTTACAATTTCGTTGTTACGTGCATTGAGCTGCATAAACAGTGAATCAAGTACATTTGAAAGACCTGCACTTGAAAGTTCAGAATAAAGTTTTGGATAGACAAAACCACCTGTAATAACACTGTTTTTTGGTGCATCAAGCAAATAAACATTCTCGTTATCAGTACTCATATCTTTGAACGAGCCATTCTTTGTCCATTTTGGTTCGCAGAGGTAGTCTCCAGAGAAGCTCATATACTCCAGGATGTTATTATCAAGTAGCTGCTTAGACTGCAGGATGAAGTCTTGATAAGGCATACCATCCTTAGAAAGGATTTGAGCAAGAAGGAGAGTAGCTGAGCGCGAATATATCTCAGAGTTGATGTCAGAAGTGAAAGTTGGGAACTCATCAGTACCCAAGATAATGAACACATTATTATCAAACTTAGAATAAGGTGTCTCTCTAAAGATGGTATTCATCGCATCATGGAAACCGTAGCCACCTGTTGCCCCAATAGTGTTTGGTGAAGTCATCTTTGTAAGATAGTCAATCCACTTACCAAAGTCGGTTGTTGGTGCGAGATGTCTATTTCCCTTCTGAGAAACTGATGTCACAGAGAACTTTGCCTGAGAATCCTTTGATACCTTTTCGCTTATGCCCTGGAAAGCATTAACGAGGTTGCGCACAAGTAGACGGTCCTTATCAAAGAACACAAGGTGGACATTTATATTCTTGCTATTCTCAATGAGTCGATCGAGCTCTGCCACAGCAACATCTCCACCTTTTACATTAAGCATATAAGTCTTCTTCCTGTCCCATACAGACAATGGAAGGTTTATAGCCACTTTCTGATCTGTCGACGTGTTTGTCCAATTTCCATCAGCAGTAAAGAGGAGCTTAGAACCCAATGGGAAACCAGCAAACTCTGGATAATTAGCATCCAACAGATAAACGTGATTCTGTCCTACCATTGCAGTGAGGTCAGCAGGAATCCACCCGAGTGCTGTGCGAGTAGAGTCAGAGAGCGAAGGACGATCAGAAACAAGTATAGCCTGTTTACTTGCATCGTACTTATAAGCATACACAATCTGACCAGCTACAAGTTTTCCCTTGCTCTTATCGAGGAAGAAAGGATCGCTATAGAGGTTCAGAGAGTCAAGAGTAAAGAATCTCTTTATATTTGACAATCGTGACACAGTGGATGCACCGATTCGATAACGTACTGGGAAGTTGTTATCTTTAGACACAAAGGCATGATTATACTCCAGCACGCTATTCTTATCAATCCATCCTACGAATGGTGAATTCTTAGCATCTTTAAAGTGAGTTCTTGAACTGAAAAGTGGTGCAAACATACCCTTAGGCTGTCCAAGCAAACTCTGGTTAGCAGCAACAACCTTATAGAATCCGTTTTTCTCACCAATAACATAGAATGGTGCACCAAGCTTCTGTTCACTCAGGATGCGCTGTGCATACGGTCCAGCGTATGCCTTGTTATGGTCACGATCTGAGAAGACAATATGCACATCCTTATTGTTGTGTGTCTTCTGCTTTCGTGTATCTTCTGTCAGGTAATTAAAACTCTTTTTACCGACAGCATGTGTCTTATCATATCTTCCCACCTGTGCCAGACTACTCTGAGCACCTAAAAAGAAGAATGCAAGACCTGCTATAATATGGAACGCTTTCATATTTCCTAATTTTATTTTCCTGTATTTCTTTGAGTTACTTCAATTTTTGTAATATGATGGAAATCATCTACCTTCACATCGTCAATAGTCACACGTCCGTAACGATTACTCTCGAGGAAGTGTAATCCTTGACAATAGTCTGGGAATACATTATAACGCTCGCCATTGATGTGTACAACGACTTGATTACCATTACCGCCGAGATAGTTATTGATAATGAAATTACGATGTGCATAGAATGCTTCTTTATCTCTTGCACCCGCATTGGCAATAGCTTGTAAATGCTTCTTGATACCATTCTGTACCATAGCCAATGTATCAATAGGCTCAGGTTTTGGCTGATCAGCCTCATCAGCAGGATTCTCGATAATGTCTTCAACCTTTGGAAGGATAGTTATGACATGAGATACAGGATACAAAGTTGTATTAGTCTTCAGTTTGATGAGATATTTACCAGGCTCGTCATACTTATAAACTACCTGACGCTCAAAAGCATCAATAGTTCCACTCTCACCGAATTCCCAAAGCCAACTTGTCATACCGTCACCTTCAGCTGAGAATACGAGTCGCTCACCTGCATAACCTTGTGTTGGTCCGACAATCTTAGGAATAGAATCAACTGCTACAGTGTCCTTGGTAATCTTCACAATATCAATAGTCTTTTCTGTGACAACCTTACCATCAACCTGTAGTGTGATGAGGTACTTTCCTGCCTGTTTGTAAACATAACTAATGTTAGGCTTACCAACGATACTGTCGCCATTACCCATTTTCCATAATACTCTCTTGTCAACAACTGCCGCAGAGTCATTAATGGTAAACTTCAAAGGCTCGTTTACTTCCAATTGACTATTCGCATTACTGTCCTGAATGAAAAAGTCAAGATTCTTGTTGACGTTGCGTGAGGGGAGAAGCAAAGCCACCAATAATCCGACTACAGCCAGTGCCGAAACGATAGCCAAAATGATTTTTTGTCTTTCAGTCATAATTATTGTTATTTAATTGTTATATCATAAGGGGTTTAATTTGTTAATTGTTAGCCACATATAACTTGGTTGTAAACCGATGCTCTATATTCATAGCAATAGGATTATGGAGAGCATATGTTTCTTGTGGATGAATGAGTTTTATCAACTATTCCAGCAGAAAGGTAGACGAGAAACCAGGCAAAGTCAATAAAAGCCTTATCTAATCTTAGTCTTCATTTCTTCGAGAATCTTTTTTCTGTCTTCCGTATTCTTGGTTGTCCAATAGAGTTTCTGCTTTATGTCGAAATAGTCTTGTATCGTTTTGAATGCACGCATACAATAGAGATATTTCGGATCATAAGAATGTTTGCGATAGTTGTCTTGCAGCTGTGTCATACGATCTTTTATCTCACTGATACGCTGTGTCTGCTGTATCTCGAAGTTAAGCGAATCAATATCCTTCTTCAGCGTAATCAGTTTCTCACTCATTTCCTTCTGATCTTCAAGAATAGCCTCGGCATCATTGATTTCTGTCACCGCATTACCTGTAATGGATTCTGGAATTGGTGTGACATACTTACAAAGGAGGATATAGAGTAAGGCCACAGAAAAGCATAACAAAAGCGTAAACTTAATACTGGACCATATCTTTTCGTCTCTTGTCATAATAATAAATTATTAATTTCTTTTTTTATTTAAGATTTCCGTTGCCTTCTGAATCTGTTCCATAATGTAGTCTAAGTCACGTTTCTCATCAAAGTAAGTCGCAGTGGTTTCCTGCGTAGCTTGTAGTTGATCAAACAGCGCCTTATAGAGAACATAGTTGGTGGTATCATTATCACCACGATAGATTTCATCTTGCATATCTTGTCTGTGACGAGCAATTATCATCTGATATTGCGCCTGCTCATTATCCGTACGCTTCTCAGTAACAAGATTATTCATATCCTTGAACATTTGATCCATACGGAAATTATAGCTTGCCTGCTTACGGAATACTTCATCGTAACGCACTTTCTTTTCGTCTACCATGTTGATTCCACGTTCGGCAGTTTTCAATGTGCAAACAGCAAAGAGTACGAAAAGCAATAGCGTGAAGCTAAAGATGAAAATAAAATAATTCTTTGCCTGACGGCGTTCCTTTCTATTTCTTTCTACCATTGTCAAGTGTATCTGTTAATCCCACACCTTCCATGACTTGCGCTCACTCTCAGAGGCCTTGCCATTGTTATCTTCGCTAATAATAATATTCTCTTTGATGAGTCCAACGTATTCGAGTTCGCTCAACTTATGGAAAAGCGTATCAATTACATTGAGGAATGCTGCAATGCTCACAAAGAGAGTATTCAACTCAAGATGATTATAGCTCAAATGAGCAATATCGCTTGTCTTGTGCATAAAGTCAGACGGCTTAATATTTGTCCACTCATCAAAGTACTGCAATAGTGTCTCAAAGTCCTTCTCAGGTAAAGAACGGAGTGAAGTGAGCAGAAGATTAGCTAATGCATTTGCAAAGCGTACAGTATAGATTGGAGGCTGCTCAGCTGCAATATTCTTCAATTCAAAGCAGTGCTGGCTATAGAAATTCTTCACCACATCGCAAAGAGCAAAAGTATTATCTGCAAGCATACTGCGGTGAGGGTTAGAAATATTCTTAGCATATACCTTGAGTGCATTGCTGTGAATACGCTCAAGTGTTTCTGTCATATTCTCTAAAGCATGCATAGCTCTCTCAGAACAGTTGATACGCTGAATAGCTGGGATATAGTCGCTATCTATCGAGAAGGAACCACCATCAACGATAACCTTTCCTGCTACTATACTATTACCCTCAAGGAAAGCCTTATTAAGATTCTGCTCCAATACCAATTGCAAAGTAACCTCTGGTAATACGTAAGGATGATGGAGTGGGGTAGTTTCTGGATCTGGCACTCCAACAGGCAACATCTTGTAAGGATTAACAGTAAGGAGAATGCAGACTACCTGACGTGTAGAGAGATCAATCTCGATATCTTTGAGCGTACACTTTGGTGTGAAATCGCCATACAATTCCTTTGTAAAGAGAATATGGTAACCATTACGAGTCACCGCATTACATGCTCTAAGTTCTACTGATAAAGTCTCTGCAGACTCACCCTTAATATCCATATCAATAGAACATTCTTCTTTTTCAGACTTATCACCGAATCCATAGTTATAGCTTGTCAGTTCCTCTTCACGGTTCTGTCTTAGCATTTCAACTACATTGTAATATGTCTCAAAGAAATGGGTATTATTAATTTTCTGGCCGTTAACCCAGTTTATTGGCAAATGCTCAATCTTCTTCATGTTGTATCTGGTTTATGCTTTTTACTCGTTTTATATAGATAACTTGATTTTTCTTTATTTTGTTTTCTGTGGCTGTGCAACGTGGGTCCAGCATCCGAATAAATAGAGGATAGCGGAACCATCGGCTCGTATAGAAAATCCAACCACTTTCAGCACCTTCCATATTGATTTCAATCTGTGCTTGTGGAAAACGACGATTTTGGTCTTCAACAAGCCAATCAAACCAGTCTCCTAAAGCGATACCCTCAGCCAAGCGAACAGAAAGGGTTGTATAATCGAAATCACCAACCTTTCGTTTAAGTTTCACCTTGACAGTTAATGCCTTGAAAGTATCGAGATTGTCCCAATAGTTTCGATTAAATCCACTATGATTGATTCTCCACAAGTCGTAGATTGCTGGTTGTATGTTCCGGAAATACTTGAAACTACGGAAGACGAAGTAAGGAATTATAAACCAGCAGACAGCTGTCATCGCCCAAGGGGTATATTCCAATCCTCCGCTAATCCAGTTGAATACAAGATAGTAAATCCACATTCCGATAATACCTGAGAGCACTGTTACGAGAAGTTCGATAGACATATCATCGTTCTTCTTGCTAATGACCACGCGCAATGCCCATAGATAGAAAAATCCGAGAATGAGATAAGAAGTAACAGTCAGTACAAGTCCTCCCCACACATATTCATTCTTCAAATAGCCGAAGAGAGAAGGAAGTCCAAGGAAAAGTCCTGCTAAAAGAGCAAAGACAATAATCCTCTTCATGCCCAGCTGCTGTCGAATAGACTTTAGTGCTCCCATAACGAACACCATGACCATTGCAAGAAGCGGAGCCAATAAGTATTTCAAAAAGAAAAATATTAAAGGTTTCATTATTTCTTCTTATAAATTCGTATCATAACCTAAATAATTCTGTCCTAAGACGAGTTCTGTATTTGTCGTGACAGTATATATTATCTTTATATCTCTGGACGAAATGAGAAAGAATGACAGCACATACTTTACTGTTTCTATCTGCTTTTTCAATACACTTTCTTTTATCGTATCATGAAAGCAGAGATTTACTTCAACATCATCCAACTCACATAGTAATTGTCCATCAAGTCCTGAGTCAACCCCCAACATACAATCACCCAAGCTAATGTAAGGAAGATTCTCTTCGTAATGATAGACATATCGTATCTTAGCGTCAATAGCACAGACTACTGAAAGTAATTCTTCCAATGCAGAAAGATTCTCCTTGTAATGCTCTACCTTGAGAAGACACAAAAACATCTTGTATCTTTCGTCAACAGTAAGAGGGGCTGTCTTCGAAAAAAAAAGACTGGTGACATTCTTGATAATAACATTCTCAGACGGCCTTTCAAATAAGGATAACTGCCGCTCAAAGATACGTACACTATCATGGAACATCATTGTGTCGAACGGAGAGAAAAAGTGTATCGCCTTCTCTGCCTTCTTCCTATTCTCTCGAATCGCTTCAACAACCTCCTTGTTGCTCATTCCTGGTGAGCTAAGAGAAATAGGGTGGAACATAAACTCAGGCAACTGATGATAAAAACCATTTCTTGCAAGGTTAAGTATCAGTCGTTCCCTTAATTGTCCATCCTTATAGACTTCCTCTTTCTGCAACTCGATAATATCTTGAGAGTTCACACGGCTATTCATTCCGTGAGTCACAACAACGGTCTTATCAAGCAGATCCTCCCCAGTAATAAACTGCAGTTCAGCATAGAAGACTTCCGCAATAAGATGACGTGCATCACTATTACTGAATCCTTCTAAATCCCTGTTAGAAGTTGTTATGCGTGATTCCATTGCAGATTTCCATCTTTATAGGTTGCTATTATGTGGTCGCCAGATTTGATAGCCTCTGAGACAATCAGTTTGGAAATAGTCTTCTTCAGATAAGTTCTCACTACACCTGCAATAGGACGCGCACCATACTGTGGCGAGAATCCCTTGGAGGTAAGGTAGGCTATTGTCTCTGGTGCTAAATCCAACTGAATATCCTTCTGCTCCAACAACTGCTTCTGCAGGCGTGAGAATTGGAGAAGGAAAATCTGCTGAGCAACCGCCTCTGTAATAGGTGAGAATGGGACTACCTCTGTCAAACGACCAAGAAACTCAGGACGGAAGTACTTCGACATAACCTCAATCAGTTCGTTAGAGGTTGGCTGATGTCCCTTCTGAATCTGTTCAGCAATCCATTGACTACCAATATTAGAAGTAAAGATGATGATAGAATTGGAGAAGTCACCTTCACGTCCTAATTTATCATGCACCTTACCTTCATCCATAATCTGCAGGAAGATATCGTAGACACTACTATGTGCCTTCTCAATCTCATCAAAGAGTACGACAGAATAAGGCTTTTGGCGGATTTTTGTCACAAGCAAACCGCCCTCTTCATAGCCAACATATCCTGGAGGAGCGCCATACAGCAAGGCTGCAGAATGCTCTTCCTTGAACTCCGACATATCGAAACGAATCATTGCCGTGTCATCATCAAAAAGAAGATCGGCTAACGATTTCGTCAACTCTGTCTTACCCGTACCAGTAGGACCAAGGAAGAAGAATGAACCGATAGGCTTCTTTGGGTCACTCAGACCACTTCGTGACTCGATGATAGCATCTGAAAGTGTACGAATAGCTTTATCCTGTCCCTTAACTCTTTCGTGCAACTTGGTTTCGATACCCAAGAGTCGGTCTTTCTCTTGTGCCTGAATCTTTCCGATTGGGATACCAGTGTCATCTGCCACAACTGATTCTATTTCTAATGAGCTAACCTTCTCAATACCTTTCTGTGAAAGGGCAGAAAGTTCGTTCAACATCTTACCAAGCTTATCCAACTTCTCCTGTGTTGAATCATCATCCGTCAGTACGAAGTCGTCTTCTATCTTTGAAGTCAAAACAACACTCACCTTGTTAAAGATTGTATGATAAAGCAGATGTAAGTCGAAATCACTCACATCTTCTACCTGCATTGCCTTGTACTTCTCATACTGCTCCACAAGCTGCTCTACAATACCTGCAGCATTCTTATTGCTCAGTCTTACCGAGGCTGCGGTACTATCAATGAGGTCTAATGTTGAGGCTGGTTGGCTCTTTTCCTTGTAGTATCTGTTAGAAAGATTATATGCACTTATGAATGCTTCCTCTGTCATTGGCAGACTATAATAAGCCTGCAGAATTGTTCTATGTTTTAGTAATGCACTGCGAAGAATATTCGGCTCGAGTTCCTCTACATTTATAATATTCAGTCTATTTGCAATAGAATGTTTCTCAATGTGCTTACGGAAAGCATCCATAGAGAGAACCATCAGCAATGTGACTGCGCCATCGCAAATTTGTGCATCAAGGTTGTTGAGTATATAGGTGGCTGCCGTTGGGTTACCACTTTCGAGTAACAACTGCAAGTCGTCAATAACAAGCACACCACGACTCTTTGCCTGATTCATCTTCTGCAGTAAACCTGTTAGTTTTTGGGTAATCTCCGTTTCATTGCCCGATTGTGCAAGAATCTTTGATGTGTTCAGCCCGACCAACGATGTCTGGTTGATAATCTCATCTTGGTTGATTTCCATTTCATGGGCAAGTGCTCTGATAATACCCGTCTTACCAACACCCGGTGCACCTACAAGCAGAATACCTTGTCGTTCAGAACGTTCCAACGTTTCCAATATCAGACGTATTTCCTTGCTACGACCGATAATAGACTTACCTTCTTCTAAGAGTTCTGCTCGGCGGAGATCAGATACGTACTGGATAGAACTACCCATATCCATCTCTGCAACTGGAGATAAAGGAGAGGTTGAAGCCTCAAAATATTCCATTATCTCATCTTCTGTCACACCAATTGATTCTATTTGCTGATGGGAATAAACCACACCATCTCTGACAATTGCTGAGAACACACACAAGGCATCAACAGAGTCTGTACCAAGTTTTATCTTTGAGCGTTCTGCCTCATCAAGTACTGTCTCAACCTCGTGGTCGGCGATTATCTCACCTGCATCATGCTCAATACCGACATACATCTCACGATAAGTCTCAAACCAATCGCTGATGTAAGTCACTTCCTTTTGCATCGAGTTCAGGATCTCACGCAAACCAGTCTGTTCAGTCAACATAGCGATAACAAGATGAGCTACGCCGAATGATAAGTGCTTATCCTGATGTGCCATTGCCTTGGCTAACTTAATAGCAGCTATGAGGCTATTGCTGTAATTTTGTGTATTCATACGAAAAATATCTTGTAAGGCGTCTTATTGATAGAACGCTTTGAAAGTTCGTCTTCTAAGAAACTTGTCATTGCAGGTAAATCGACATTCTCTTCTTTACTTGCACCTGAAAGTTCTATTCTTACTTCTGTTGTACGGATAATACCACGTCGCACATCGTTTGAGATAGCTATACCATCTCTGATATCTACAGATTTCGCCAATTTCCCTAAACTACAAAGTACGAAACTCTTTATATCTTCACGCGTAACAATACGGTCCTTTGATAGCAAACCATAACGGAGTCGATTAATCAGATCACGTTCTGAGTCGTGAGCATTACCTTGTTTTGTCGTCGTCTGGAACAACAACCCACTTGCAGAGAATTTCTCATTCTCCGCTTGGTAGACTACCGTACGACTATCCAAACCATTAGCAACTTCGGCGTCAGTAGTCCAATAACTCACCTCTACCTCTGATGTCTTCTTGTAAGGCTGTGTAAATAGAAAAGCACGAGGAATACTCTTATCTTGAGTGAAATCGTAGATGCTCTTTTCTATGTTCTCTATATTATTATAGAGATTGTTCAGCTGATCCGTGAGCGTATCTATCTCCATACTCTCAAAAGCACTTCCGTCTTCATGGATTAACTGAATTAATTTGTTTATCAATATACGGGCATTGTCTGAATCAAATCTTTCTATGTTTCCAAAGTAAAGGCTGTAAGTACCTGTAGAGGACTCATTATAATTCCGCACAATATCCACGTACTGGTGGTTAACATCATCATGAAAAGATTCTACATTGAGCAGGAAACGATTTTCTTTGCATCGTAGAGCTACGATATTACCTTTTCGTGCAAAATCATGCTGTATTGTTACCAAACTACGATTAACAACTGGATAAGTATTGAGTAGAAAACGTACTTTCCCAAAATCCACATGATTAAACATCACTGGAAATTTCAATTTTAACCATACAAGTTTACTGCTTTCATCGTCTCCCTCTTCAGAAACTTCCCATTCTGAAGGATAGGTACTGAAAGGATTAGATGAGAGGGCTTTTGAATCAAGACTTATCTGAACATAGTTTTTTGCATAATAGTCACTAATCTCATTAAAGTAGTGATATTTCTCACTGTGTTCCAGTGGGAACTGTGGAACCGATACTTCTAATCTCTCTCCAGCTCCATCATAAACATGCACATCTCTTAGGAAAGGCGTGAGGTTATTGTCTTCCAAAAGAATACACAATATCAGTTCATGAGTTGAGCGTAGTAGGCTCTGTGTCATTTCCAGACCTATCCACACAACACCATCTTCTGACGGCACTACTACGTTTGGAAGTTCTGTTTCTTGCATACTACCCTCATACGAATACATTACCCGACTATCGTAGGATAGGGCCTTTATCTTGGCATTTACTAAAGGGTAATTACTTAGAGGAGAGAAGTCAAGGTCTACCCATCCCTTCTCAAACATCATCTTCCTCGTATAAAAACGATCTGTTAATGTTAGTAAGCGAGACTCGTCACTCTTAGGTTCCACACTCAACAAAGCATGGGAAGGCATTGGAAGTGACCACTGCTGAGGCACTAACAAACATGCCAAACGATACAGAATATTTGAATCAGAATCAGATATATTCTGATGAAGTCTACTACTATTATAGGCTATTACGTCGAGAATTAAATCAATAACGGGGTCCATCTGCCTCAGATCTGTGATATTCCACAAGTCCATTGCAAATCTCCGAAGACGTTCTTTTATACTCTGTTGCCTTTTATCTATCATATTTTATATTCATCTCTAATAATGATGTATCTCATTTGGGTAAGCTACTTAATCCTTTAACAAAGATTGTCAACGATTTGTATGCTCATTCCACCATCACGCGTGCATACTGAGCTTGTACGGGATAATACTTTGGCGCCGTTAAAGCGGGCTACCATACAAAAAGTGAATCGTTTCTCATATTGTCCATAGTTCTTTTGCTGTCACACGATGTACAACAGAAAAAAAGTAACAAGAGTGTTAAGTAGTTCAATATGTTTATTCGTTTCATCTTCTTATATTACACTTTCCTTTCTATCAGCCAATCCTACTGTGATATTGGACTTATATAAAGATGTGTATTAAAGTTGAAGTGCTGGTCATTTCTTACAATAAGACCACTTACCCACAAGCGTACACGCTTTCGAGCATTAGGGAACTTATCTCTGACATCTTCCTCAACCTCAGTAAGTTCTACTCTTACATGGACGTCTTTTAGACGAGGTTCATACTTAATTATGGTGGCTTCCAATGACTGTCTGACCTTATCTTCCCAGTCTTCGTTTTTCAAAACTTGATTGAATTCCAAGTCCCATATAATCGAACCGTAATCCTCTCTTCCTTCCACTTCTCCATGACGAGAAACCACCAACATCATGAGATGCTGGGCAATTGACTCCTCATAGGAGCAGCGTTGGATTTGTCCATTTAAAGCCCCTGATAAATCCAAAGGCAGTTTTAGATAGTTCATATCACACCAAAATATTGTGCAAATATATATTATTTTTAATAGATATGCGTATCTTTTTTCTGTTTTTAATATTTTATAAGTATTTAATTGATAAAGTTCTCTACCTAAACAAGAGTTCCTTATCTCATAAAACAAGCCTTAACTCTGTATCTAAAATCAACTTTTAGTATTATATCAGGCTTCTTCCGAAATATGGAGTGATAAATTAATAGTCTTATATAATAGGCACAAAGAGCGACGGAGGTGTAGCCTACAGATTCTTGATAAATACTTTGGGATAAACGCTTTATTTATAAATTGCTAATAGAAATAATCCTCCATCCTCTCCTTTTCTCCGTGTGACATTTCGTCAGAAACCTAACCATAAGTGGCAAAACTAAAGATATGAATTGATATAGGAGAAAGGATTAATCGAAAAGTCTTTACATTAGTGAACGTTTTTAGTAAGAAAAATACGTTTAAAACTAAGTTTTTGTGTGGTTTTATAAATACTTAGTAGTCAGTTTCTTACAAGATAGCAAATTTAAAGGTGCTTAATTAGCCTTCAAAAGGGCGTTAGTTAGCCTTCAAAAGGGCATCTTTTGTAAGCCCAAAGGGCGTCTTTTCGAAGGCTATTAAGCATAAATGGAAAGATAAAAAAAAATGTTTACATTTCTATGAGAATGAATAAGTGGATAAGTAAACAGACTGATGAGTTGACAAGTTTATTCTTATTATAATTAGGTGTTTCCTCTACTTTCGAAGTAAGGTGAGGGTTTTGCTTATTAGATGTTAAACCCATGTTATTTTATGTTTTTCTTTTGTTTTTATAAAAAAATCTTTCTACTTTTGGCATCGTAAAACAACAGATTGCAAATCTTCCTCTTCTTTCAAGAGCAAGACTGTTTAACAGCCGTACAGAGGGGACTTCAAGAA
>QWBZ01001087.1_pt1 | contig 20886 bp, 10 predicted proteins | sample 1972441 | NCBI WGS metagenome assembly QWBZ01 (sample SAMN09866721, study PRJNA288562) | Human oral metagenome isolate term6_saliva, whole genome shotgun sequencing... | isolation source: mouth | host: Homo sapiens | place: USA: California
ACAGAATGCTGGTAACACTCGTGAGCTGGCGATGGTGTCATATTTTGGAAGATTGAACTACGACTATGCGGGTCGTTACCTCTTTGAGGCTAACTTCCGTTCTGACGCTTCTTCACGTTTTGCCGATGGTCATCGTTGGGGCTTCTTCCCATCCTTCTCGGCTGCATGGAGGGTCTCTGAAGAGCCTTTCATGGAGGGTACAAAGTCATGGTTGAGCAACTTGAAGCTCCGTGCATCATGGGGTCAGCTCGGTAATCAGGACGCTCTGAGCGATTACTACCCATGGATGAACACCTACAACCTCAATGCGAAGTATCCTTTCGGGGGTCAGCTCACACCGGGTTACTACCAAGGTAGCTATCACCTCGAGACGATCTCTTGGGAAAGGTCAACCACTTGGGGTATCGGAATAGACTTTACTCTCTTCGGTGGACTGACCGGTTCGTTGGACTACTACAACCGCAAGACCACAGGAATTATCATGGACGTGTCTGCACCGGCTGAGTTTGCACTCGGCGCATACAAGGACAACATCGGAGCACTGCGTAATCAAGGTGTCGAACTGTCCTTGGCTTACGCAAAGCAGTTGAACAAAGACTGGACTATCAACGTCGGTGCAAACTTCGCTTACAACAAGAATAAGATCTTGAACTTGGGTGATGGCACTGAATACATTGGTAGTGGCAACCGCAGAACGGCTGTGGGTCAGCAATACAATAGCTTCTTCATGTACAAAGCTACGGGTAAGTTCTTCAACTCACAGCAGGAGGCTGACGACTACACAGCCAAGTATGGCAACCCATTCGGACGTAAGTTCATGGCAGGCGACCTTATCTATGAGGATGCTAATGGCGATGGTAAGCTCGATTCAAACGACCGTATTTATACCAAGCATACGGACATCCCTGCTATTACCTACGGTTTCAACCTTGGCGCAACATGGAAGAATATAGACTTATCTATGATTTGGCAGGGTGTTGGAGCAGTATCTCATATCTACAACCGTGAGGTTCTTGGCGAGTTCTCTGGCGATGCCAGCCACCCATCAACACTATGGAAAGACTCATGGACAGACGACAATCACAATGCTAAACTCCCTCGTGTCTTCGAGACAGGAAACAGTCCAAGCGACATGACACGTGCTATGTCGACCCCAAGCGACATGACACGTGCTATGTCGACCTTCTGGTTGTGGAATACAGCATACTTGAGATTGAAGACCTTGCAGATAGGTTACACCCTTCCTAAGAGCACACTCAAAGCGATTGGACTCGAGAAGGTGCGTATCTACTATGCTGGAGAGAACCTCCTTACCTTCGATGCATTGCCATTTAATATTGACCCAGAGGTAACCAGCGAGCGTGGATCATCTTATCCGCTGCTCCGTTCACACTCTATCGGTATCAATATCACATTCTAACCGTAAATACCCGATATACATTATGAAAACAGTAAGAACATATATATTGGCTGGTGTGGCTGCTTTTGCACTCACATCTTGTAATGACTACCTCACTACCGTACCTAAGGACGCTATGTCACCATCAACTACTTGGAAGACAAGTGACGATGCTGAGAAGTTCCTCGTGGGTTGTTACGATGGTTGGGAAGACGGTGGAGCATTGTTGTATTGGGACGCTGGCTCTGACTTTGCGTATAATAACTTCCCTTGGGAGGGCTTTACTAATATAGGTAATGGCTCGCTCTCGCCTTCTTCTCCGGGTTGGTCGTTCTACGACTACACCATCATTGGACGCTGCAACACCTTCCTTGAGAATGTTGATAAGTGTGCTTTCAGTAGCGAGGCGGCTAAGAAAGACCTCATCGCACAGGTGAAGGCCATCCGTGCCTACAACTATTTCCGTATGGGATTCCTATATGGTGGTGTGCCAATCGTCAAGCCCTTCACCAGTGCACAGGAGGCTCGCGTACCAAGAAATACGGAGCAAGAGGTGAAGGACTTGGTTTTCAAAGACCTTGACGAGGCTATTGCCGACATCAACACGAGTCCTGCTGCACGCGGACGTATCGCTAAAGGTGCCGCACTGGCTATGAAGATGCGTGCTGCACTCTACTGGGGTGACTATCAGAAGGCCAAGGATGCCGCACAAGCTATCATCGATTTAGGTCTCTATGAACTCGACCCTGACTACACGAACTTGTTTAAGTTGGCTGGTAAAGACTCTAAGGAAATCATCCTTGCAGTACAGTATAAGAGTGGTACACGCCCTCTGGGTACTATCGGACAGCTTTATAACAATGGTGACGGAGGCTGGTCTTCTGTCGTTCCTACGCAGAAGTGTGTCGATAACTATGAGATGAGTAATGGTATGACCATCGACGAGGCGGGGTCTGGATACGATGCTACGCATCCTTTCCATGGCCGTGATCCACGTATGGCAATGACTATTCTCTATCCTGGTTGCGACTGGGATGGCACCGTCTTCAATACCCTCGACGAGAATGTCAACGGTAAGAAGAACCCTAACTACCCAACCAATGCGGCCAACTCATCCAAGACTGCGCTCACATGGCGTAAGTACTTAGACCCTAAGACGCAGTATGCTGACGTATGGGACACGGAGGCTTCGCCTATTGTCTTCCGTTATGCTGAGGTGCTCTTGACGTGGGCTGAGGCTGAGAACGAGCTGAACGGTCCTTCTGCAAACGTTTATGCAATGCTCGATAAGGTGCGCACACGTGTGGGAATGCCGGCTGTCGACCAGTCTAAGTATAACACTAAAGACAAGCTTCGTGAGCTAATTCGCCGCGAGCGTGGCTCAGAGTTCGCTGGTGAAGGCCTTCGTCGTGCTGACATCTTGCGATGGACAAGCAACGGTAAGATGGTTGCTGAGACAGTATTGAACGGTCCACTAACCCGCGTCACAGGTACTATCGACAACACAGCTACCGACCCAACCATGCGTGCCGTAGTAAGTGGTACAAGCAAGGTTGAGGACCGCTCGTTCCAAACTTACAACCGTTACCTCCCTATACCACAATGGAATATCTCTGACAACCCTAAGTTGGAGCAGAATCCTGGGTATGCGAAGTAACAGAACGGAGCATGTAAGATAGGCCTCCGAAGGGTCTCTCCCTCTACTCCTCTCCTACGGGAAGGGACGTGAACACCGAGAGTTTCCTATCTCTCTACCGCAGTTTCTCATCCAACTCCTCTCCATTCCGATGGTCGCCGACCGAAGGGAAGGAATGAGGAGGGGGTGGATGACGAGCATGTTTTGTGCTCTGACAGGGTATTAGAAAGACAGAGTAACAGGAGGACAAGTACCCAGTTGATGAGTAGACGAGCTAACAAGTCGACAAGTTATGTGCTCTGGAAGGATGTTAGAAAGACAGAGTAACAGATGAACTAAGAAAGAGTAGAGTAACAGATGAGCGTGTTACTCTACTTTTTTTAGTACTCTATGTATATGAAACTATAGTATTTACACAAGTTATAAAACTCTTATTACGAAACAGAAAAACGTCTGCTTCTCACGGAGGAACACAGAGGAAAGGTATAGGCCCCTCCTCCGTCCCCAACTGGTCCCTCCCCCGTCTCCTCCTCCAAAGGGCGAGGCATGACCACCGAGATACCCCTATAGGTTAGAGGCCCCTCCCCCGTCCCCTCCCCCGAAGGGAAGGGGAATAATCACCGAGATACCCCTATAGAGTGGATGTAGGCTTTTTGTTGTTCCTTATTCATATTTACAATGGCTGTAACGCTCTGTGAATTCTGTATGCCGGAGGCCTTCTGTGAGATCGAAACGGTGCGCCAAAAGGTTCTGTTACATCTGTGAGTTCTGTGAGAGAAAACCCTCTACAAAGTATGCAAGCAGGCCTATAGGGGTAACCTCACATATTACGCCCCTCCCTGCGGGGGAGGGGTTGGGGGAGGGGCCACTATCTTATGAGCTCGAAAAGACGATTGCCTATCCGCTACCGATGGTGAGAATGGACACATAAACAGGCTAAACGATGTTGTTCATCAAGCACTACAGCCCTACTGTCCTACGCCTTCTTCCTGCGTTATCAGCTGATTATAAGACGTTTATATCGCCATTTCTTTTGCTTAACAATACCCCTCACGCTCCGTACATCTTGTTAACAAGCAGACTGACGGACGTCTCCGACCACCCTTGACAGGAAATATTCGGTCCAAAGAAAGGCTGTTGTCGATTTTTATTCGTACATTTGTCAAGTCGATGCTTAGTCTGTTTCGCTTGTTTCCAACGCTTAACAAAACAGGTTTCACTATACGACAAGCCACCGAGCAGTCCTCTTTAGTACCGATTCTTCTATGTGTCTTCCATTCAGCTCATTGAGGAATTAGGAGGTAAAAAAGTCTTATCAATCTCTGAAACGATGCTGTTTTTATATAGATTACCACGAAAGTTTCTTATCATTTCGTCGATACTTTGCACACTCATTATCGCTTTTCTTGTTTGGAAAACGACAAGACCAAAGTACGTATGCACGAACAGCATGGGTCCCGTAGTCGTCGATAGATGGTTGGATAGGGGCTATAAGATTATCGGGAAATATAAGCTCTTAAATCCACGACCCCTCTCACTCACAGAGAGCGACTGGCTGTTTATCCACAAGCAGCTCCCTGCATGGGTGCGTAATTACTATCCTAAATATCGGCACACGCCCACAATAAGCCAGCTGCCCATCGATTCCTTAAAGTCGAACACATCCTATCAATTCACCTTACTCCATGATGGCAAACTATTAGAAGAGGATGTCTACCTCCTTTCATTGCCTTCCTCTAACGTAGACCAACCGCTGAAGATCTACATCCCCAAGGCCTCTGTCGCTGACGAAAAGCAACTTACGAAGGACGGCAGATTGGTGAGCAAGCCCGTCATAGTCTATCCCTTCTTAACGGAAGCATGGGAGAGAAATATCAACGAAACAAAGCCGTATTGTATAGACGACATGTGGTAGAGCACGATATATGAGCTTGATAGCCAACAAGTCTTACCCTCACTTGTCCCCGACCCTACCCTATCTTGTCATTACGCCCACATCAACTTGTCACAACGCCAGCACCTACTTGCCACTACACCCAATCCAACCTATCACTATTTCAGCACCTACCTGTCACTACTCTCAACTCAACCTGCTACTACGCAAGCACCTATCTGTCACTACACAAGCACCTATCTGTCACTACACAAGCCCAAACTTGTAAACATCTTTCGCACCCCTTATTCCCAACACATGCTTTTCAAGCTCCAAGAACATGCCTTTCTACGTACGAGAACATGCCCTTCTTGCCGATAGAACACGCCCTTCTTGTCCCTTGAGGAGGCCTTTCTCCAACACACCTCATAACCTTCTGATTTCATGTAGTTTACGAACTCCATAGCAGAAGATATTATTCCTCCTTATTAAGGGAGTTAGAAGCCAATCAATGTAATGATTTTTTATTGGTTCATTGCATATCATCTTTCAAAGACTTCACCTCCTCCGATAGCAGTAACGCTCTGTGTTATCTGTATGCCGAAGGCCAACAGAAGCCTCACCCCCAGCCCCTCTCCGAATGGAGAGGGGAGTGATCACCGAGATACCCCTCCATGTCCTCCAAATGTTTAGCAGCCCATCTTCTATCATTAGCAGGCTAATAGGGGTAACCTCACATACTACTCCCCTCTCCATTCGGAGAGGGGCTGGGGGTGAGGCCTCTGTGGTCTCTGTATGCCGGAGGCGTTCTGTGGAATCGAAACATGCGCCAAAAGGTTCTGTTAAATCTGTGAGTTCTGTGAGAGAAAATACTCCCCAGCGAGTCTCAAAAATGTTCTTTTTTCTCACAGAGAACACAGAAGAACAGAACACACAGCATTCAAAGCAAGTAGTGGCCCCTCCCCCGTCCCCTCCCCCGAAGGGAAGGGGAGTGATCACCGAGATACCCCTATAAGAAGGAAGGCCTTCTGTGGGCTCGAAATGTGCGCCAAAAAGCTCCGTGAACTCTGTGTGCTCTGTGAGAGATAAACCTATCCAGCGTGAGAGAAAAACCTCACCACGCCCCATGCAAGCAGGCCAGTAGGGGTAACCTCACATACTACGCCCCTCCCTGCGGGGGAGGGGTTGGGGGAGGGGCCAGCTGGGGAAAAGAGCAAGGCCAGCTGGGGAAAAGAGCAAGGCCAGCTGGGGTCAGTGTTAGGCCACCCCTTTCCTATCATCATGAATAAAACCTCCTTTCTCTTTGTACACTATAAAAAAAGTGTTATATTTGCACCAGTAAACCTAAATCAAAGCATTCATGTCTAAATCTACTACTGTCTTCTTGGGTGTAAGGAAGCATGCGCTATACCGCAACAAGTAGAGATAAACAACTTTATATATATGCAAACAAAAGTATTATACGGCTTGACAGGGGCACTGGCAATGGGTGCGGTCGTTCCTGCACAGGCACAGAAGAAACCGATGAACATCGTTTTCATTATGAGCGATGACCATTCGTATCAGACGATTAGTGCGTATGACAAACGATTTATCAGTACTCCTAACATCGATTGGCTGGCTGATAACGGTGTGAAGTTCCAAGAGAGTTTCGTCGCAAACTCGCTTAGTGGGCCTTCACGTGCTTGTATGCTCACTGGTAAACACAGCCATGCTAATGGCTTCACCGACAACACCAAGACCTTTGATGGTAGTCAGCAGACCTTCCCAAAGCTGCTTCAAAAGCAGGGCTACCAGACTGCCATGATTGGAAAATGGCATCTCACCTCACTCCCAACAGGCTTTAATTACTGGGACATCCTCATCGGACAGGGCGATTACTACAACCCTGACTTCCTTAGCAATGGGAAGAGAATACGCCGTTCGGGCTATGTCACGAATATTATTGCGGACATGGCGATAGACTGGATGGAGCATAAACGCGATAAGACAAAGCCTTTCTGTCTGCTAATGCACAATAAAGCGCCTCATAGAGTATGGAATCCTGACACTTGCGACTTGCGTCTTTATGACGACGTGACCTATCCGTTGCCTAAAACCTTCTATGATGACTATGCTGGAAGACTTGCTGCTCAGAAGCAGAAGATGAGCATCATCAAGGATATGGACCTTGTCTACGATAATAAGATGGCTGATAAAGAGAACGAGATCCATACTACTACGGGACTTGAACCATGGGGACGTGCGAACTACAACCGCATGTCGCCTTCACAACGTGCACAGTGGGATAACTATTACGACCCTATCATCAAGAAGTTTAAGGAGGATAAACTCTCTGGTAAGGCACTGGCCGAATGGAAGTATCAACGCTATATGCACGACTACATGCGAGTAATTCATTCTGTCGACCGCAACGTTGGGCGTGTCATTGAATACCTCCGTGAACATAACTTACTGGACAATACAATGATTGTCTACACCTCTGATCAGGGGTTCTACATGGGCGAACATGGATGGTTCGACAAGCGTTTTATGTATGAGGAGTCGTTCCGCACGCCGCTATTGATCTACTTCCCAGGGGGCAAGCATGGCGTTATCAACGAGATGGTTCAGAACATCGACTATGCTCCAACATTCCTCGATGTGGCTGGCGCAAAGATACCTTCCGATATACAGGGGCGTTCGTTCCTACCTCTGTTAGAGGGTAAGAAGCCATCAAACTGGCGCAAGTCGCTCTATTATCACTACTACGAATACCCTGCCGAGCACTCTGTTTGCCGCCACTACGGTATTCGTACAAAGCGATATACACTCATTCATTTCTACAACGATATCGACTCTTGGGAGCTATACGACCTGAAGAAAGACCCAGAACAGATGCATAATATCTACGGGAAACCCGGTACGGAGAAGCTAACAAAGAACTTGAAGAAGCAACTCTTGCAGCTTCAGGTGCAATATAATGACCCTATTCGCAATAAGGGACTATAAGGCTTGAACGCTAACGCTACTGAGATACCCCTACAAAGAGGTTGACTTACGGTGCACAGCGTGTATGTGTAAGTGCTCTTGTAGGGGTTTCTTTGTGTCTTATCATGCCTGCCATTCTACATGAGAGACATGGAAATGGACGGTGTAGCAATTCTTCTTCCGTGAAGAATACGATGTTCTACTACGATGAAATATCATTACAAAAAACATTGAACGAACCACATAGAAAAGCTCATCATATCCGTTTATTTGACTATCGTAACCTCCTTACTATCATAGACTTGAACACGTGTCTCCAAGAAGGGCATGTTCAAGGGACAAGAAGGGCGTCTTCAAGGGGCAAGAAAGGCATGTTCTGCATGCTTGAAAGGCCTTGTCTTAGACAGAGTAAAGGCCCCTGTGGATAGGACAGGTAAACATTCTTTACACGACAGGGAGGGGCGACAGGGGAGACAGAGTATGAGGTGACAGGGTAAGAGAAGACAGAGTAACAAAGGAACGGGGGGTAGTAACAGAGGATGGGGAGACAGGGTAACATGAGAACAAAGGGTAGTAACAGAGGGAGAAGGGGGATTGGAGTGTGTAATGTAGATGACGGAGAATAACAGAGAGAAGGGAGAAAGCAAAAGGAGGGGGTGTACTTGTGGTGGGATTAGTCAACTTATATCGTGGATTAAATCGCTGTGTTTTGTTCGCTAATCGGGTAGTAATCGGATGGAGAAAATATAAGAATAATAAGCTGCCCATTCCCTACTCTGCGCAGAGAAAGCATGAGAACAATAAGACAGATTACTTTTGTAGAATATACTGAAAACTAAAACGTTACGCAGACTATGAGAGTATTTCAATAACAAAAGGCTGAAACGTTGCGCAGACCATGAGATTTTCTCAATAACAAAAGGCTGAAACGTTGCACAGACTATGAAACTCTCCCAATAACAAAAGGCTGAAACGTTTTGCAGACTATGAGACTTTCTCAATAACAAAAGGCCAAAACGTTTCATAGACTATGAGGCTCTCTCAATAACAAAAGGCTGAGACGTTGCGTAGACCATGAGATTTTCTCAATAACAAAAGGCTGAAACGTTACGTAGTTCATGAGATTTTTTCTATAACAAAAGGCTAAAATATTTCGCAGAGCATGAGAGTATCTCAATAACAAAAGGCTGAAACGTTGCGCAGAACATGATATTTTCTCAACAACAAAAGTCCAAAACGTTTTGCAGACTATGGGGGTATCTCGGTGATCACGCCCCTCCCTTTGGGGGAGGGGACGGGGGAGGGGCCAGTATCTGGGAGTGTTGAGTCCAGTATCTGGTGCTGTTTTGCTCCCTTCTCCCCTAAAACTCCACAGTGACCCTACCGTTTATTTGTCGGCCAGTGAGGTAGTTTGGCACTGCATACTGCTGTCCGGCGATGTCGGTAACCCAGTAGTATGAGTTGACGTTGTTTATCCCGAAGAGGTTTAAACAGTCTATTCCAAGCCAGATATTCTTAAAGACTGTATTGCTGCGACCGTCATGGTTGTCTAATAGTCGGTAACTCATACCGATGTCGGCACGCTTATAAGCAGGTGCTCGGAAGGTGTTGTTCTCCAGTTCCTTGTGTGGTGCAGAGAACGGCAGACCGTCGGCATAGGCCAATTTGAGCGACATACGCCATCGTGTAGTCCCTGGGAAGAAGTCTGTAAAGTATAGGTTTAGCGCATAGCGTTGGTCGGTTGGGAGTGGAATACGCTTACCGTTCAACTTCATACTCGTGTTCATCACGCTGAGTGTCAGCCATGAGTCAGCACCCGGAACGAACTCACCAAAGAGCTTGAGGTCGAGTCCTGTGGCATGACCCGAGGCCGTGTTCTCACCGTAATAAGTCACCTTCACATTGTCGACCGAGTAAGGGACGAGGTGTGAGAGCGCCTTGTAATAAGCCTCAGCAGTGAACTTAAACGGCCTACCCATCATCTCGAAGCGATAAGTCATGCCTGCCAACGCATGGATAGACTGCTGTGCTCGTATCTTCTGGTTCAGTGTTGCGTAGGTGACACCATTGACGATTGACGTGTCGCGAAGCTCCTTATAGAACGGAGCCTGGTAGTAGATGCCCCCAGCAATACGGAAACTTAGGTTGCGGTTCCTGCCCGGTGTGATTGTCAACGAGGCTCGAGGAGAGAACAGACTCTCCCCATTAAAGTCCCAATGGGCAAAGCGTACGCCATAGTTCAGCGTGAACAACGTCGGAACAGAGTCACGTGTCTGGAAATTCCACGTGTCTTGTAAGTAGCTCTCGAAGCGTTTCGCATTCAGTTCGTTACGAGCTCGAAGCGAATAGATCATCTTTAAGTCGCGCCCAGTATGCGGTACGTTATACCCTGCCGAGTCACGGTATTCATATTCAGCCGAGTTCTCCTTGATACGTTCGAGCTTATAAGTCACAGCCCCTTCGAGCCTGTGTTTACCCATGCGGTGCTGCATCATCAGTTTCAAACTACGCACATTCGCATTAAGATAGTCGCGAGAATGCTGCATATACGTACCCACCCCGAGGTTCTCAGACGTCTCCGTCTGTGTGAGCCAGTACTGTCCTTGGATGTCATAACGTTCCTGCTCCTTCGTTGTGAAGGCCGATGCGAGGAGGGAAAGGTCGGTGTGAGCACTCAAATGGCGTGTGATCGCCAACGAACCAAAGAAGGTTCTAAAGAGGTCACGTTCCTTTCCATCGAAGTAGACACGGAACTTCTTGACGTTCTGAAGCGTTCCAAAGTTCGTTTCTCGGTCTTCTGGCTCAAAGTCATAACGGTTTTCTGATATATTACCGATAAAGTCCACCTGCCAACGCTTGTTGGGTTTCCATGAGAGATAAGTCTGATAATCGAGGAACGACGGCCGATATTCGCCCTTTGTCTGTAGTGATCCGAGTAGGTAACGATTAGTTTTATAACGCACGCCATTGGTCCACGTCAACTTCTTCGCAGCCAGTCCGAGGTAGGCCGAAGCCCCTAAGAGAGAGGCCGAAACCGTTGCCTCGGTCCTCTTCGGCCGTTTATAAGTGATGTCTAAGGCCGAACTCATCTTGTCACCATACTTTGCCTCGAAGCCACCCGTTGAGAATCCGATACTCTCAACCATGTCGGGATTGATGATGGAGAGTCCCTCCTGCTGTCCACTTCGCACTAAGAAAGGACGGAACACCTCTATGTTATTGATATAGACAGAGTTCTCGTCGAATGTTCCTCCACGCACATTATACTGCGAGGAGAGTTCAGAGTGGGTCGAAACACCCGCCTGTGTCTGTACTAACTCTTCGACAGCGTTGCCCGAAGTAGTGGGCCCTTGCTTCGTCTTCTGAACGTCTAACTCCTCCGTCGTACCGTGCTGCTTGGTCTTTCCTTGCACTACCACCTCTTGCAGTTCGTTGTCGTCAGCCAACTGAATGAGCAGTGTCTGCTTCCCTTTTGGGCGCACGAGAACCCTCGTCTTGGTCTTGTAGCCAATCATAGAAAAGCGCACCTTCACGGAGTCTTCACTCTGTAGTTGCATATTGAACTCACCTTTCAGGTTGGTCATCGATAGTTTTCCTTGCGAAACAACCATGACAGAAGCCAGCTCGATAGGGTTCCCGTCCTTGTCAGAAACCTTCCCTTGCAGCGTAAATGATTGTGCACCTGCTATCTGCGCAGCCACGATGAACAATAGTAGTAATATGTATTTCTGAATGTCCTTACGTTTCATACCTTATATAACGATGGTGTTTTGGTTTTATTGTCCTACTCAGTCGATTAGAAGAGAAAGACTTGCTGCAAAGCTCCCCTCGTCCCTCACAATTCTTCATCAGCCTATACAAAAAAAGTGGATGCGCCCTGTTCGACACATCCACATCTATCATTAATGTTTTGTTGTAGCCTTTCTTAGCCCAAGTACTTCATGAGTACGCGTGCATTACCGCTCTCACGAATCTTCTCAATAGCCTTCTCACGAATCTGGCGAACACGCTCACGGGTAAGACCCATCTCTGTTCCAATCTCTTCCAGACCCTTCTCTTGACAGCCGATACCGAAGCACTCGGTAACAATCTTTATCTCTCTATCCTTAAGAGTGTTCTGTAGAACGGCTCGAAGGTCGTCTGACATAGACTCGAAATCGACGCTGCGGTCGGTGCGAGAGTCGTCACCTGACGAGAGCATATCACTCATTGAGTTATCGTCATCATCGCTGAAAGGAGCGTCGATACTCATGTGGTGGTTGTCAGCACTTTGACTTTGACGGATGCGAGCCTCGTCAATACCAGTCAACTCAGCCAACTCGTGGATAGAAGGACGACGGTTGTGTTGCTGCACAAACTCGTTCGTTACCTGGTTAATCTTAGATATAGCACCCACCTGATTGAGCGGTAGTCGCACAATACGGCTCTGCTCAGCAATAGCTTGCAGAATACTTTGACGAATCCACCAGACAGCATACGAGATGAACTTAAAGCCACGAGTCTCATCGAACTTCTCGGCCGCTTTAACCAAGCCAATGTTTCCCTCGTCGATAAGGTCGGTCAGAGAGAGACCTTGGTGTTGGTATTGTTTAGCCACAGAGACGACGAAACGGAGGTTAGCCTTAATCAGTTTCTCCTTCGCGCGTTCGCCTTTTCGGCCGCCCTTATGGATTTCCTGTGCCAGTTCAATCTCCTCATCAACGGTAATCATCGGCTCACGTCCGATCTCAACAAGGTACTTATCGAGTGCCTCACTGGAACGGTTAGTGATACTTTTTGAAATCTTAAGTTGTCTCATGAATGGTTTACTATTTCCTCCTAAAACTATAGCTATATTCCGTTATCCTAAGTTGATACGGCTTGCAAAGGTACATATAAATATGTGAATAGCCAAATCTATGTGCGTTTAGTTGTGCTTTTTTATGCTTTTTTATATGTTTCAGGGAGGGAGAGAGGCTACGAGGCAGTGCCTCGTAGAACAGGGCAGCAGGCGACGAGAGTAGGGACAGCAGGGGTCGGAGGCTACGAGGCAGTGCCTCGTAGAACCGAACAGCTGGGGAGGGAGGAGGGGTCATCACCAGCAGGTATGCTAATTATGCGAGCAGGAAATGTAATCTTTTTTCGCTAACCAATCCCTTCTACAATCGAAAGGGAGCCGAGTTTGATACAAGAAGAGGCCCTTCTCCGTTCAAGAAGATGCCTTTCAACGTTCAAGAAGGGCGTCTTCTTCATGCAAGAAGGGCATGTTCTCAAACGCTATACGTAATATGTTGATTTCAAAAACGTTACGTTGCCAATAACAGAGAATAAAACACCCCTATTTAGAGGACAATTAACTCAATTCGATGTAATATTTTTTTATCGCCATATTTACTCTCCTCTTTCACATACATCACACCCATCTTTAGCAGTAACGCTCTGTGAACTCTGTATGCCGAAGGCCTTCTGTGGACTCGAAACTGTGCGCAAAATTGCTCAGTGAACTCTGTGCGCTCTGTGAGAGAAAAAACTCACCAGCGTGAGAGAAAAACCTCACCACGCCCCATGCAAGCAGCCCAGTAGGGGTAACCTCACATATCACGCCCCTCCCTTCGGGGGAGGGGTTGGGGGAGGGGCCACTATCTTGTGGGCTCGAAACGTGCGCCTAAACGCTCCGTGAACTCTGTGCGCTCTGTGAGAGAAAAAACTCCCCAGAAAGAGAGAAAGAACTAACCAAGAACCGTACAAGCTGCCCAGTAAGGGTAACCTCACATACAAAAAATAAAAGGATGTTCCCTTTTACAACACCACCTTATCCGCTGCTTTCTTCAACGTAGCCAAGAAGTGCACTGCCTCCTCGTGTTGATTTTCGTGAAAGACATTGTTTTCGCCCACTTTGAGGACGATGTCGTTACCCTCTTCCCGCTGTATATGTAGTCGTCCACGGCGGTCGAGAACTATCGCTTTCACGTCGTCCATCAACAGATGTACCATGTCCTTCGCATGGTGATCATTATGTCGGATATTATAGAAAGGCGGGATAGCCAAGGCATGGATAGGTACGAGATGCAGTTCATGGCTGTTATAGACCACGAGCACAGGCACATGACGACTAATGATGTTATAGTCGACACGTGTTGACAGGTATCGCTTATCCCGTATGTCAATCTCTGGATAGTCCTTTTCGATAAAGCGCATTGCCGCAGCAGCATACCGTCCCCTACTCTTTCTACCCACATAACGTGCGTAGAGCACCATTAGACAAATGATAATAATTGCCACAACAGGGATTAGAAACATATATGTATCCATAATCATAAATGTGTTTATTTTATTAACAGGCGTACTACTCATTGCAATCCCCACAAGGACACCATAGTACGCCCCCCACATCAGTTCACTACCCGACCGTAAGTTGAAGGCCTATACCTTATTATATATATAGCCACAAACACGCATCAGTTCGCTACCCGACCGTAAGTTGAAGGCCTATACCTTATTATATATACAACCCCAGACCATTTACTTGTGCCATCACGACACCAATCTACGCTCATCCCATCGCCGACCACCGTTCACACCCACCCCTTCCAATCCTTAAGAGGACCTAAGGGGTATCTCGGTGATCACTCCCCTCCCTACGGGGGAGGGGATGGGGGAGGGGCCAGCTGGGGTTGGGGGAGGGGCCAGCTGTTGGGTGTTGGGTGTTGTATGTTAGCTGTTTTCTCCTATCATTTCCCCCTCTTCTTCCACTCTACATACCCAGCGCCAGCGATGGCGAGGAGCAAGATCACGATAGCGATATAGGCGATTGTCTCAGTGGTAGAGATACTTGTTGGGTGGAAATCGAGCACCACAGTGTGTTTACCCGGCTTCACACTCACAGCACGGAGGATATAGTTTACACGGCCAATCTCGGCAGGCTGACCATCGATAGTTGCCTTCCAACCAGGGTAGTAGACCTCAGAGAAGACTACCACACCGCCGTTGCGTGACGAAACAGTGTACTGCAGGTTGTTTGGTTCATACTTATCAAGCTTAACGAAGGCCGTTGAGTCGTTCGCCTTCGCCTGTCCTAACGCTGCTTCAAACTTCTTATCAGCAACCGCTTCATGGCGTACATCGATCTTACCAACCGCTGCATACTCCGCATTAGCATCGTCGACAAAGGTTAGTTTATCGACAAACCAGCCGTTACCCTGTGCGTATGGGTTCAGTAGAGGGGCTGTTTGACCACCCTGCAAAGGTAAGATAAAGTACTTCGTATTCAACATGTTCAACACAGGGAAGGTCTTCACACCATCCACCGCACGCATATTACCACCCGTAGCAGCAATGGCCTGCATCGTCTTCTGCATCTCCGGAGCGATGTAAGCATCGATCATCTCTTGATAACGACGGAGCTTAGCAGGGTGATAACCACCGATACTCTTGTGGAAGTAAGAGGTCTCGTTCTCGTTAAAAGTATTCGAAGCGAAATTCAATACACGATAGTCAAGGCTCTTGTCCTTATTTATCTCCGTGTCAGCAGCCGTTGGCTGTTGTGGCATATCACGTTCGCTCTTCGGTACAAACATCTCGTCATTGAGGTAGCGCTTGTCCACCTGCCACATATCCACAAGACAAAGCACCAACAGAGCGGCCACCATATAGTCGGCACGGAGCTTCTTCATCTTATAAACGAAGAGTAGGGCAAACCCGATGAGAATGATGACAACCGAACGCCAAGCGTCAGCGCTGACCATAGCCGCACGCATCGTAGAGATGTTAGAAAGGATAGTACCAGCCGTGTTAGCGTCCATTCCCTGCACACTACCAAGCATTTGGCGTTCTTGATCGCTCACAAACGGACCCATCATATCGGGGAACAAAGCCACTAAGAAGGCCACACCAGCTGTCAGAGCAAGGCTGACATAAGCATACTTCATCTTCTTTCCCAAGAGGTCGGGCTCGTCCACGAGGCGTTTCAACGTCAGGGCAGCCAAGAGAGGGATAGTAAATTCGGCAATGACAAGGATACTCGCCACCGTTCGGAACTTTGCATACATCGGTATGTAGTCGAGGAAGAAGTTCGTGAAGCCCATGAAATTATGTCCCCATGAGAGTAGGATAGACAGTACGGTGGCTGCCACAAGGGCCCATTTCGTAGCCCCCTTCACCAAGAAGAGGCCTAAGATGAAGAGGAAGAGGACGAACGCACCGACATAGACAGGGCCGCTCGTACCCGGTTGTGTACCAAAGTATTGTGGGAAAGCATCGTAGATTTGCGGTATCATCGACTGCACCTGTGGGTCAGCCTTAGCCATTGCCGTCTCGCTCTTACTAAGAGGAACACTCGCACCGCCCTTTGCGTCGGGCACAAGTAAGGTCATTGTCTCATCAATACCGTAGCTCCATTGCGTGATATAGTCACGGTCTAAGCCTGAACTCGTCTGGTTGGCTCCATCGGCTTTCAGCAACTCGCTCTTGCCACGCATACTCTCTTTCTGATACTGCCAGGTGTGATAAAGGCTTGAGAGATTGATTAATACACCAATCAAAGCAGCCACTGCCAACACGCCCGTAGCCTTAAGGAAGCCCATAAGCTGCTTCTGTCGAACAGCTTGAACAAGGTAGGCAATGACCATAAAGAGTATGATGAACAGATAATAATAGGTCATCTGCACATGGTTAGCCTTCACCTCAAAGGCGGTGAAGATGGCTGTCACGATGAAACCAGACAGGTAACGCCCTCGATAAGCCAGTACTATACCCGCTATCATAGGCGGCAGATAGGCCAAAGCCATTACCTTCCAGAGGTGACCAGCAGCTATGATAATAAGGAAATAGGACGAGAAAGCCCACATGACACTGCCCAATGCGGCCAGAGACTGGCGGAAGTCGAAGGCTCTCAAGAGGATATAAAAACCCAAGAGATAGACAAAGAGGAACCATACATTCTCTGGTAACCATAGGTGATAAGCGTTCATCACCTGCGACAAGCCGTCGGTCGACTGGTAAGAAGGCGACATCTGATAGGTAGGCATACCGCCGAAGATAGAGTTTGTCCAGCGTGTTGTCTCCCCTGTACGGTTCTGATACTCTGTCAATTCCTGCGCCGAGCCGACACCAGCTGAGGCGTCATGGCGATAGAGAATCTTACCCTGAGTGACGGGAACAAAGAAGTATGCGAACGAGATGAGCGCAAACACCACCACTACCACTACATCGGGTAGATATCTTTTCCAAGTTTTCATTCTTATTTGTTTTACTTTTGTCGGATGTACAAGATAATGTTTGCAAAGATACAAAAAACTAATAACTTACAATATTCAGCTTCTAACTTTTTCGTACCTTTGCACTATGAAAATAGGAATCATCGTTGCGATGGACAAAGAGTTCGAGCAACTTAAAGCTATTTTGGCTCATTCTCAGACGGAGCATTTCAATCATAAAGACTTCGTCTCAGGCCAGTTGGGAGAGAAGACTGTCATCCTTCAGCAGTGTGGCATTGGTAAGGTGAACGCAGCCATCGGTGCTGTCGAGATGATTAATCGCTTTCATCCCGACCTGATCATCTCCAGTGGCTGTGCTGGTGGGGCTGACACATCGTTAGAGGTGACTGATGTTGTGGTGGCGAAGGAGTGTGCCTACCACGATGCCTACTGTGGCGACGAGGTTGCCTACGGTCAGATTATCGGTATGCCAGCACGCTTCAAGGCTCCTTCGAAGCTCATCGAACGGGCATTGTCACTAAACAGTCAGACGGACGGCGAGGGTCTTCACATCAAGGCCGGACTAACCGTAAGTGGCGAGTGGTTTGTCAACTCACGTGAGAAGATGCGTGAGATAATGGCGCATTTCCCCGAGGCAACGGCCGTCGACATGGAGAGTTGTGCCATTGCGCAGGTATGCCATATCTATCAGACACCGTTTGTCTCCTTCCGTGTCATCAGTGATGTGCCGCTCAAAGACCATAAAGCCAGCCAGTACTACGACTTCTGGGAGCGTATCGCTAACGGTAGCTTCGAGGTCACAAGGCGGTTTGTAGAGGGGATTGAAGCAGGTGATGGGTGTTGAGTGATGGGGTGTTATTAGCCTTATTGGGCTTATTAGGCCTATTGGCCTTATTGGCCCTATTAGCCCCATCGGTCTTATTAGCCCTATTGGCCCCATTGGCCTTATTGGCCCAATAGCCTTATTAGCCCAATAGCAACAATCAAATTAAGAATCAAAAAACAAAAGACAATGAATAAAATTCCTTCCTTCACCATCGACCACGAGCGACTGCTGCGTGGCATTTACGTAAGTCGTAAGGACGAGGTGGGCAACGAGACCGTTACTACCTTCGACATCCGAATGAAAGAACCAAACCGAGAACCAGTCTTGCATGTCGGTGCTATCCATGCTATCGAACACTTGGCTGCCACCTTCCTACGCAACGATCCCGAGTGGAAAGACCGTGTTATCTACTGGGGACCAATGGGTTGCTTGACGGGTAACTACCTCATCCTTCGTGGTGACTTGGCCTCAAAAGATATCGTAGACCTCATGCGTCGCACCTTCCAGTTCGTTGCCGACTTCGAAGGCGACATCCCTGGTGCTGCCCCACGCGACTGTGGTAACTACCTCCTCCACGACCTCCCCATGGCTAAATGGGAGTCACGAAAATTCCTTACTGAGGTGCTCAATAATATCACTGACGCTAATCTCAATTATCCAGAGAAGGAGGAATAAAGGGTGGACTGCGTCAGTTGGCGAGTTGACTGGGTCAGTTGACGAGTTGACTGGGTAGTAGACGAGTTAACAAGCAGACAAGTTGACGAGTTGACAGAGCAGTAGACGAGTTAACAAGTTAATTGTTCAAACAGGAAAGGAGTTTACAAGTAAACGAGTGAACAAGCTGTTTCTATGAAATAGCAGGCTATCAACACACCCACTTCCGAACATCTTTCCTATCAAAGAGCAGGATATAAAAGGAAGTAGCAGGCTATCAATACACCCACTTCCGCACATCTTTCCTACCAAAGAGCAGGATATAAAAGGGAGTAGCAAGCTATCAATACACCCGCTTCCGCACATCTTCCAAGCCAAAGAACAAGGCGTAAAAAGTAGTAGCAGACGATGGGGAATGTAAATTCTTTTCACCCCCTCCTAACAAACACATGCCTTTCATGCGTCAAGAACACGCCCTTCTCCCACCAGGAACACACCCTTCTTGCTGCTTGAAGACGCCCTTCTTGCTGCTTATTAGGCCTCCTCTTCTTTCCCCATCACAACCCCCTGATTTCCTGTTAGTTGTAGATTCTATTCTCATTTATATCCCCCTCGTGAGTTTAAGTGTTTTGTCAAGTATTTTACATATACTAAAAAAGAGACCCATTGTGGGTCTCTTTTTTTTACTTACACCTTTAGTTAAAAGGCTATTCCTTGATTGGGAGGACACAATAAGCCATTGATGGGTTAACAATTTTATTCTTTCCGTCTACTTGGATCTTACTATTTGCATCCGTAATACCAAAGATTGAGAATGCAGCGTCTGTACCATTGTTATTAATAAAGCTCTTTTCACTCGTCCAATAGTAGCCAATATCTGGAGTCTTTGCCCCATCAGGCACATATTCAGGGTCCATATATCCCATCTTAGGAGTCACAACATACTTATCATTACCAACCTTACTCAACTGACTGGTACGTGGAACATGGAAGCCAGCAGGACTTGGATCGTAGATAGTCTTCACGAATGTACCTGTATATCCATAACCTGTTTCATTGTTAGCATCCCAAAGGTTGAGATAAGAATTGTAATAACCAGGGTTATTATTCCAATCCCAAGTACCACCAAAGTATGTTGCTTTTGAAGTAAATACATACTCTAAGTGGCGTGGACGGCCCATCAGTCTTGGTTCCTGTACAGACTCTGCAAGAGAGATACCACCATCAAACGTAATTGGTGATGCTGTCAAACCATCCATACCAGGCCATAATGGATCCTTACGTCCCCACTGATAGTGCATTGCCTGTCCCTCTGGAGTCTCCTCATGTGGCTTCTGCTTAAACACAACAGACGCTGTCTTACCAGAACGTGGCTGCTTAACAGTTACTTTCACGTAGCGGTCTTGTCTGTAAGTAGTACGCATCCACTTTGTTGGAACAAAGCCGATAGGCTCGCTAAGGAAATGACCTGACTGTACGTCAGCAACCTCTTTACCTGTAATCCAGATATGCCATGACCATGCAACCTTGCCATTAAGGGTTACGGCAATGATAGCATTACCTGTTTCTATATTATCTTTATTAACCTCAAACTCTACATAAATGTCTCTACCACCTAAATGTGGCTGTGTATGTCCATTACGGTTTGTGGCTGTAACCTTCACAAGACCTGTCTTACTCTCCCACAGAAGTTTAGCACCATATACCCACTGGTGTATGTCAGGGTAAGGTATCATGTAGTTATTTGTAGCCTGTTCTATACCTCCATGGAAATACTTCAAAGCATTTGCACTGTTTGTATTGTTCTGGAAAGAAAGCGTATTATCAGTGGAATTCTCGCGACTATTTCCATAGAACAATGGGAACTTATACTTACCAGGAGCTGATACAATATAGCAGTTGGCGGTATATTGACGACCATTAATAATAGACAAGTCCTTGCGAGTCGTAACCTCCGTTGCAGCTTTTAACTCCTGATTACGAATCTGAGCATAGTCCTTATAATCATTCGTCAGCTTAAGATTACCTGCTTCACCAGATGTACCACCATTACCACTCTCGGTCATTGCGGTTACCATCTCTGGCTTTGTTGTTGTTGGAGCAGACCAGTTTGTACCATCCGTGCTTACCTCATAGCTTGCAATCTGCCATGCTTCTGCCTTGTCACGGTCGGTCCCTGTATAGCCTTTCAAGTGGCTATAGCTGGTTACAGTGAATGGAAGGTCGAACTGATTGTACTCTCTTTCTGTTCCGTTTGTTGGTGTAACGGTCAGGATAAAGTCACGGTCAGAGAGGTCTTTAGAGTTTGAAATGGTGTAAGTCTTTGTGGTTCCT
>QWBZ01000243.1_pt1 | contig 20867 bp, 35 predicted proteins | sample 1972441 | NCBI WGS metagenome assembly QWBZ01 (sample SAMN09866721, study PRJNA288562) | Human oral metagenome isolate term6_saliva, whole genome shotgun sequencing... | isolation source: mouth | host: Homo sapiens | place: USA: California
TATGTTATAATAAAAAGAAAAAGGATGTGATAAATAATGTTCAGTAAGAATTATAAGATTGAAAAACTTGATAAAAACATTTATACTGTTACAGGAAGCAAAGAAAAAATAAACAATTTTTTAAAAGACTTTAAACTTAGTGAAAATAAAAATGGTGTAAAAGTTAAATGGGAAACAGAATCACTTTATAAAGAAAATGAAGGTATACTTGTAGACCCCTTCAGTTTAGAAATTATAAGCAATTCGGAAAAATTCATAAGAAATTTTGCATTTAAAAAACATATTAATACCGACTATGACAGAAAGGATATAAGATATTCCTACGGAACAATGTTTGATATAAATACAGGAAAGATTTAACTTCAAACGATGTAGAATTTGTAAATAAAATTGAAGATGATTTGTCAAGACGTGATTTTACAATAAATGCTATGGCTTGGAACGAAAGTGATGGAATTATTGATAAGTTTGGTGGCAAAAGAGACATATGGAAGATGAATTTGACATACCTAAAGTATCAGATTTAAAATTAACAGGATTTGAGCTTATGCAAATGGGATTTAATGGGAAGGAAATAGGAAATGTTAAAAAATATCTACTATCAGAAGTGCTTGATAATGGTATACCAAATGATAAGGAAATACTTAGGGAAATAGTAAAAGATAAATTTCTTGAAAAAGAAAATCATTTAAGTTATGAAACGGAGTGTGAAATTTAATGTTTGGAGCATTTACTTTTAAACAGTTTGAAAACGCTATATTATGGATAGTTAAAAAAAAAGTCCTTATGATATAATTTTAAAGGACAACATTTTTAATACTAAATTAAATGGTAAAACTTCCATTATTTTAAAAAATGAAAATGGTTCAGGAAAACATATAACAATTAAAACAGAAAATGCAATGATAAAAACTATAAATATAGAAGATACAAATTCAAGTATTGAATACATATTAAACATAACAAAAGGTGACGCCAGTGGAAGCAGAAGTAAAACAATATACGATAATATAAAGGATGGAAAAATGGATAACAATATTCAAAATATAAACCTTAATACAGAAGAACATTTTGACAATCTTATTAAAGATTTTATGTAATTGAAGGTGAATTATGATGAGAAATACCGAAACCTTAATATATTTAGAGAAAACTATTATAAATAAAAGAAAGGAAAATTAATTATGAAAATTGAAAACTTAAGAAATCTTGAAGAGGTTGTTACAGCAATCACATATGGAAAACACGAAGGAAACATTTTAATAGGAGAACATACTTATACACCAGATAAACCTGTTAAAATGGACAAAGGAGAAACAGTTGTTAGACTTGTGAATGTAAATAAGAAAGACAACGAAATTATTGCAAGACACTCCAAAAAGCTTAAAGGAATAAAAACATTAAACCTCAACAACAGAATATTTTCAGTATCACTTGTTAAAAATACGAAACAGCCTGTAATGTGGAAAAGAAGAATAAACGGAGTTACAAAATCAGATACAGTGGAATTAAGTAATAAATTTAATATAATAATTGATAATCTTGCATAAATAAAAAATGAGAATGACATAAACAGTCGTTCTCATTTTATAAAATAAATGAACAAATTATCACAACATTATATTAACATATTTACATAAAATTGTCAATTGAATTTTTTAAAAAAATATATGCAATATACCACAAAAATAAAATTAATTCAAAATAATGGACTTAAAATATTAGTACATAAGAAATTAAATAAGTATATGTAATATAATAACATAATAATTATTATAAGTCAGTATATTTTTTCTAAAACGAAATTTTCAGTTTAGAATTTATATTGCAAATACTGTTATTTAGAAGTTTCTAAAAAATGAAAATATTAAAATAAAAAACAAAGGATGTGATGTAATGAACAAATTAATAGCGATTGAAAATAATACGATTTTTGAAAAATATTATTGTAATCAGAAAGTTTTAACAGGATGGGATATTGGTAAAATTCATTCAATTGAAATAAAAAAAGTTATGGAAAATTTTAGAAATCTTGAGGAAGTAGTAACAGCAAACAATTTTTTAAAATATATAACACAAAAATAAAATAAAGTCAGTGTATTCAATATAAAATATAATAACACAAAAAGTAAAACAAGTAAAAATATACTATTACATAAAGATATAATTTAATTCAGTATAATTTCTACTATCACTACAAGTGATTTTTAAATTTTAATTGATTTTATTGAATTAGAGAGAATTTTAGTAATAATATTTTTGAAAATTTTAAAAATTTAAAATTTAATAAAAGAAAGGTGATATATTATGACAAATGAAATAACAATATTAGACAATAATATTATAATAAAAGAATACAATGGTGAAAGAGTGGTAACAGCCTACGATATTGCAAAACTTCACACAAGAGATGTAAGAGAAGTAAATCAGCAGTTTAAACGTAATATTGAAAGATTTGAAGAAAACAATGATTATTATATTGTAGACAAAAATTACTTTAAAGAAAATTTGGAATCAGAATGTGATTATATTCCAAACAATGTATTAAATATTGTACTTTTTACAGAAACAGCATATCTACTGTTAATAAAAACATTTAAGGATGAAATAAGCTGGGATATTCAGAAACATTTAATAAAAAAATATTTTAAATTTAATGAACTTATTGATAAAATAAAAAGAGGAGAACTGATAATTGAAAATAAAAATACGGCTGACAAGGAAAAAATTAATATCCTTATGAAAACAGCAGAACTTACAACAGATGATACACTAAAAAATAATATATTATCTGAAATAGTTTTAATAACAACTGGAAAAAGATTGGTTACTTCCGAAAATACAATAGACTATGATACTGAATTAAAATTAGCAGAAATAGAAAGGATAAGAAATACTCCTATAGAAGAGCTTCTGGAAGAGGAAAACAAGAAGTTTATGGAAAAAATAGAAAATTATCCAGCATATGCTAAAAATAAAATATTAATATTTCCAGACCATCATAACAACATAACAATATTAGATTATATAAAACCTAATTCATACTCGGACAGTGAAATTGCAAATGTTATGAAAAATGCCTACGGGATAAATATCTCACGGAAATCCCTTAACTCATTCTGTGAAAAATTTCAGCTTAAAACAAATGATTATGGTTATGTATATTATAATCCAGACAAAAAATCGGCTGATTTCAGATACTATATGGAAATAGCCGATAAACTGTTAAAATGCCTATGCAACTATCCGTATACAAGAAAAAAATATAATCTGTCAACAGCTTTTTATGATGAACATAGTAAAATTAAATAAAAAAGCTCTAGTTTTAGAGCTTTTTTTATTTATATAAAGGAGTTGTTTTTTTTTGGCTTGGAAAGTTAGACTCGAACTAACACTTGCAGAGTCAGAGTCTGCTGTCCTACCTTTAGACCATTTCCAAATAATTATTGGAGAGCCATCTCGGAATCGAACCGAGCTTTTGAGGTTTGCAATCTCACACATAGCCTATCTGCCAATGACTCATATTTAATTAAGATAACCGTAAAACCTAAATTTAACTATTTTACAAATATCATTATTAATGTTTTTAAACTTTCTTCTATAAAGTCTTTTCCCATAAGATTTCCATTCAATCTTATGCCTTTTTTCAAGGTTTATAGCTTTTCTTTTCTTCATAGAAACCCACCTTTTCTATTTTGGCGGATGAGGTGGGACTCGAACCCACACAAAGACAGAAGAGAACGGCTACTTTGCGTTTGACATGGCAGCTAAAGCTGTAAAACAGGTAGAGTCTTTCAGGTACTACATAAAATCAGTTGACATAATATACAATATTATAAAAAATGATGAAAAACTAAGAAAAAAATATTTAATTATTTAATTTTTGTCAATGTGTGTAAAATATATATCATATACATAAAAAAATTTATTTGAAAAAACTGTGTAAAAATAAAAAATAGGTTATCTTCTACAAAAGATAACCTTTAAATATTTATCCTTAAAACCTCTTGCTTATTCCCTCAATTATTTCATAATAACCACCGTCAAAAAGAACGTAAATATTATAACCAGTTATTTCTGAAATATATCTTAACTCCTCTAATTCTGTATTTGAAACACTTTTTATATCATTTTTATGTACTGTGACCTCATTATTAGCTAACGTTACATGATTTTCAGCAAAAGGAAAAAGAGGACTATGTACAACAAGCGACAAATCTTTTCTTGTTGCGAGTTTTTTCATATACGATAATCTATTAAAAATTTTACGATAATTAAATGTTGGATTATTTTTTATAATTTTTTCACAAGTTTTTTCAATATCCTCGTTTTTTTCAAAATCTGCTACAACATCCGAAACATTATAAAACGTATGAACATCTTTTTCCCAATATACCACAGAATCACCATCAAAACTATAATAAAGTTTTTCTCGTGTTTTTACAGGTGTATAAAAATTTGATTTATAGGAAGTTATATTTTCAAAAAGTCTAAATGAATTGATAATAATTCCTTCAAAATCAATATTAAATTCATCAGATGATACATCTCCACCAAGTATCACATACCAGCTTATAATATCGAGTAAAAACTGTTTATTCTCAATCATTTTTAATTTATTTTCAGAAACATATTTTCTTAAAACTGGTTTTATGTCAATAATATCATTTAATTCACAGAACATTGACAAAATTGCGTCCTGCATATCATGAAAAGCATTAAGTTCTACATAATTCCCATCCTGTATTATAATTTCGGAAGAATGATTTTTTACATAAATATACACATCACTTCCACTTGTAAATTCAAATTTGAAATCATTTGATATATAACCGAAACGCTTAATTTCAATATTTAATTTTTTCACATTTTCCATTAATTTAACAATAAATTCAGATTTTCTATAAAATTTGTCAAAAGAATTATTATATACTAGCAAAATATCTAAATCAGAATTATATTTTATTTCATTGTTATTATTTTTTATTATAATTTCATTAAACTGTTTATTTTCACAACCTTTATAAAATGAAATTATATTTGCAACATAATAATAAAAATTGTTAAAATTCCTAAAATTTAATGTGATTGTATCTGATATTGAAATTTCACATATTTCATTACATTCAGATACAACTTCCGTATTCCCGTTTTTAAGTACACTTAAAAGATTTAAAATGATTTTATCTAAAAATTTATTTTCCATATTACATCCTTCCTTTTTAAGAAATAAAAATATCAAAAAGTATTTCTTCTTCTATTTTTTTAAAAATTTCATCAGCAAACTTTATATATGATAAAAGCCATTTAGAATTATAGGAAACCCTACTTAAACCTTCGACATTATTATCCCTTATTTCACGATAAACTATTTCACCCATTACTATATTTCCCCTATAAGTAATATTACTTCCTTCCTTTGAAAGAATAACAATGTCATTATTATAAGAATCTAAATAAACAGAGTAAGAAATATCGTCTTTAAAATGGGTACGTGTAAATTTCTCAAGTTTATCTGAAATCATGTTTGGATTATATTTAAAATTTTCAATATTCGTTATAATCTTATCAAGCATTTCAGAAAAAACTTTAACTATAATTAATGTCTGTTTCTGTAAAATATCCCGTGATTTAATATCTGTTATGGAATATTTTTCTGTAAATTTCATATTACCATAATCATTGTATGTTATATTCAATTTACAATTAGAAACTTCAAAGTCAGCAACATATACCTCGTCTTCATCATCATTATTTTTAGAAATGGAATATTTAACATCTTTTAGAAATTGAAAAAATACAGGATTTACAGAATATTTATTGTAATCCAGAGATTTATATTCCTTATCGCTTCTTTTCCCTTTCATAATATGTTCAAGTTCATATTCTACAAGTCTTTCAAAAAGTTTCATTAAACCACATCCTTTGAAACGTCAGATAATGTTTTCACAGCTTCCTTATAATTCTTTACAAGTGTAGAAACATCTACAACTCTTTTAAATTCATTATCATCATTGAATATTTTGATTTTTATTGTATGCTCATAATCAAAATATCTGTCACCAATTGAAGCTTTATAATCATCAAAATCAACCTTTCTTTTTAAAAAATCAGAAAGTACAGCGTTTTTTACATCAAAAACAAGTTTTGCAAGGTTTATTTCTGGAAAATAAGCCTTCATGTAACCTAAAAAACTTCCACTAAAATTAACACTTAATTCCATTATTTACCTCTTTCAAGAATTTCAGAAATATCTGAAACTTCCTTATTTCCGAGTTTTTTAAAGTTTTTAGCAAATTTTATTGCCATTTCTTTTTTATCCTTCGGGATATTTTCAAGAGACAATTTAATTTCATTAGTTAAAGAACTAACAATTTCTGACAATTCTTTTTTTTGAGTATTGTCAAGCTTATAATTTTTAGCTACATCATCAACAAAATTTTTTGGAATACTTCTTTCCCCTCTTTCAATTCTTGATAAATATGATTCAGAAATCCCAAGTCTTTCAGACATACCAAGAATAGACTCCCTATCATTTTCATTTCTTAAATTTAATAAAAATTTTCTTAATTTTTCAATATTTTTCATTGTATTCATCTCCTTGATTTAAAAGTAAAATTTAATTTATATAACTTATTATAGCATATCTTGACAAGATTGTCAATAATATTTATGCTTAATTTTAAATTAAAAGCCTTATCAGGATAAAAAAAAGATAAGCAATATGAACCGCCTATCTCTTTTCCGTAATACAAAAAAATTTAATAAAGAAGAATTTAATAAAGAACAATATTAACGGAATATCACTTCCGCCAATATCCCTGAACATCTCCACATACCACGCCTTTTATTCAGCGTATCTTCAAAGGAAACAGGAATCTTCAGCCAATGTATCGCAGGGTCTGAGCATTGGATAGCGACTCCAATACTTCCCTACGAATTACGGTTCTCACCGCAACCTTGTACACAGGGGATTATTTTATACCCCCAACACCAGCACGACATTCAGATATTATATATTATTCGTCTTATAATAAAATATTGTGTACGGACTTGTGCCAGTATACGGATGTCAGGCTTTTTACCCGAACTTTAGTTCGGCTCAGCCGCACAATCTCTGCCTACATTTTTCCCGCTATCCTCATAAGCCTGCAAAGCCTTATGATATTCACGGGTTATTCCCACACCGTGGTCGTCTATTTTACAGAAACAGCCCCAAACATCCTGCCTTTTCCCTCATCCTTCTATCCCACCTGACGCCCTGAAGTTGTACCAAGTGTCTTACGTACTCCCTTAAAATCAGTTACCCTCTTTTAAGACGCTCTTTTACACTCAATGCCCTATCAGGCATTTCGGTGGCGTTCCGTCACACGTCAGTCCGTGAAGCCCTGTCAGGAGCTTTATGCACACGGTTCGGTATATGAAGATATTCAGAAATATTGTCATTGTCCAAAAAAGAATCTGCTCAGTAAATTCTTTTTTCATAAAATGAGGAAGAAAAAATGAAACCTGAATTTCATTTCTTCCCCTCTTATATCAAATGTTTAATAACTTGTTTTGACTAACTTAGTATATCACACTTTTTAATGTATGTCAATACTTTTTTTGAAAAAATATTTTCTACTGCCACAGCTCCGTATACTTGGCACTGCTTATCTTTGCTACATCCCTTAAAGACTTTATACATCTCTCCATTATACCGATTTCCATAAAGACACATATCCTGTCCTCATACGATAAATCTTCCGTACTTGCTGGTACATAAAGCCTTCCGTTCCTGTACCTTAACTTTTTTATATCAGAAGACACTTCAACATCTCCAGCAGATACACCCATGCCACTTCCGAACCTGCAATCAATCTCCAGAAGCTTCTTATCCGCACTTGCAATAACCTTCAAATACTTACTCATCACTACTGTCCTCTCCCTCAGGTATCACATTCGTATTCTCATAACTCTCATTTGTAAAGTCGTCCCTGAAACGTTCCTTCGCCTTGTCAAACATCAAAAACTTTATAGTATACGACTCCTTATGTCTCATTATCTCTCCCGTAGACGGATTTATCCCGTTACGTTCCTTCCTTGTCATAGGTACGAACTTTCCTATACCCGCTATACGTATGTTACCCTTAGCCGCACATTCGCTCCATATGCTCTCAAATATCGTCTCAATTATCCTTCCAGTATCAGCAAGCGTTACTCCGTCAACGCTCTTTAAATTTCTTATCTTGTGAAAAATGACCTTCTGAAATGTCTTGTCATCCATTACCATCACTACCCTTCCTATTACATAAAATATTAATTAAGTCTAATTAGTATAAATATTATCGGACTGAAAAGTTTCCTAAAATAAAGAGGAGAAAATCATTAAGAAATTCCCCTCTGATTTATATATTAAACTGTTAAAATCCTAAAAGTCAGGTAAATCGTCCTCATCAATTTCCCCAGCTTCATTTTCTGCCGCTTCCGCTTTCTTTCTTGACTCTTCAGCCTCAATTTCGGCAGTCTTCTTAGCCAGCCATTCATCATAGTCCATGCCGTCATAGTTAGGCTTTTCAGTTTCAACATAGCCAGTATTGTTATGACGTCTGTCAGCCCACTCCTGATACTTCTCAATGGCTGTTTCCATCTTCTGAAGATTTGTATTATATTTGTCTTCCGAAAACTCGCCAGTTGAAGAATCAATATGACGTCTGTTCTTCCTGTCGCTTATGTTTCTTCTATGTGCGTCACATATAGCTTCAACAAATTCAGGAGTCAGATACTTAGGTGCTACCGCATATGCACCGTCCTCTATTCCGTGTGCTATGAACATTTCCCTTACCTTTGCAGAATCAAGAACATCAACATCTAAACCAAAAAGGTTTATGAAATTCTGATTAGTACTGATTAACTGCTGCTGGAAGTTCACATCAGACTTTAATGCCTTTGAAATTTTCTTCCCTATAAATTCAAGTGAGATAGGTGCTACCATAAAGTTCTTGTTCCCTGCCATTTCCCCTAACATCATATCTGGAAATTCGGGAACCCTCTTTCTGATACTTTCCCTTTCCTCTTCAGGTATTACATTGAAGTTCTTTGTACTTACCTGTCCTATTCTTGCTAAATATGAATTAGGCAACTTGTTGTTTGTCATAAGACTTTTTAACATCGGAATTATAACGTGCTGGGTATATCTCTCACTTTCAGGGATAACTACCATAGTTCCGTCAGAGTCCATCTTACCTTTGAAATTACTTCTTCCAGCTTCTTCAACTACAGTTGTGAATATTCCTTCAAACTGGTCGTACGGAAAAGCTAACACACTCTGATATTCCAAAGCCGTCTTTGTTTCCCCTTCCTTACTCCAGCTCATAAGTGCTGATAGCAGCGGTAATGAAAATCCTTCCTTTTCCCCAAGCACATCTTTTAATACTTTCCTGAAGTCAATCTTCTGAGTCTTCTTATAGTCAATCTCAAAAGTATTTACCCTCTCCGTAGGACTTGGTAAGAACCCTTTCATCTTTCCGCTTTCCCTCAGCTTGTAGATTAAATCCCCTACGTGATTGATACCTCTCTCCTTTGAAAATGGAAGTGATTTCGCTACCTCTACCTTTAACATTTTACTCATAATATTCTCCTTGTCCATTGTCCGATAACAGTTCTTCATTATATCCGCATACTCTCATTATCTCGTTCCTCTCATTTTATAACTTTTCTTCATTACCGTAACAATTATAATATTTTTAACTACATATATTATACTATATAAAAGAATAAAAGTCAATACCATAAGCCAAAAAAAACTTATATATTTTAAAAAAATATATAAGTTCTTATAAAAAATTATCCGAATACCGTAACAACAATCTTAAATCCGTTTTTTATCTTTTTAATTACTTCAATGACCTCATTCAGAACATCTCCACTCACCATATTTCTGTTGAAATCTATAGAAAAAGACTCGTTCTTAATGTTATAAGGTTTATTAACCTTCATATCAAAAAATACTATACCTTCTGAAAATTTTACACTTATTACATCATCACTAATATTTTTATCATTGACATCAATACTCTTAAACACTTCACTCTTCCAGCTCTCCCTGTCATGCTCATCTAAAAGCTTTTCGATATACCCATATACTTCCATACTCTTTTTAAGAACCTCATTATAATTGTCATCCTCTATTACAAGTACCTCATATATAATTTTAGACGGATATTCCATAACCACCCTGCTGTCAAGCCTCTTACACATCCCCTTTATAATAACCTTCAATCCCATATCATTCTATGAAATATTTAACCAGCTTAAACCAAATTTTGACTCACATTTCCTTGCAATATCAAAAAGCTTATCCTTAGTTATATAAAATCTGTCCATAACTTCCTCTTCTCACTTTAATAATTTATTTTAACAGATTATAACATATATAATATGGTCTGTCAAATTTATTTTCCAAGAATAAAATGCTTGACTTCCATTATGAAAAATGTTATAATCAGTCTATATTTGAGTTCTTTTGAGTTTTTAAATTTTAAATTTTAAATTTTAAATTTTAAATTTTAAATTTTAAATTGACAAAAATACATTTGTAATGTGCAATATACTTAGTCATTCTTGATTAATAAATCTTTCCTTGAAAAATCTTCTGTTGTATTACGGAAGATTTTTTTCTATTAACACAAAGAAAAACTTTTCTGTATTAAAAAGTTTTTCAGACATTAAAAGAATATTTTTCAGTATCAGAAAAATATTCAATGAAATAATAAAAAAGTCTTTTTTATTCCCAATAACAAAAGGCTTTTCACCTTTCACATTACAGAAGCCTTTTTTCATTTTGTATGACAAAAGCCTTTTTTCAAAAGGCGTATTAGAAAAAAGGCGTATTGGAAAAGTCATATTAAAACATCTCAAAACTCCTTCCCGTAGACAACAAAAAAAAATATCTTCACATAACCCCTAGGACATCTTAAAATTCACAATATCACAAACACCACGCAGGTAATAAAATTTCCGCAGACTGTCAGAAAATAAAAAGATGAATTTCCAAAAACAGCTCCAAAAAATGAAAACAGAATACAAAAATACAGACAGTCTAAAACAGAATATTTTAGAAAAAAAGTAAAGTCTACAGCAAGATTTTAAAAAGCAGAAAAGACAAACTGGACGATAGAATAAACATACGGAAAGTGAGGTCTGCGGATGGGGAAAGCAGTTGTGCGGATTACGAACTCCTAATGTGGAACTTAATATAAAATACACTGTTCACAAACAAATATATTATCGGACACAAGAATAAAATAATAAAATACTATGAAAAATATCATAAAAGCAATAAAATCTAAGTAAACAAACGTTTAGTGTAGTAAAAAGTTAAGTTTTTTCTACAGGAAAACGGAATGAAAATTATAATAATACGAATATAAATAAAAAAGTTTTATGAATATTGTTGACAAATTAGTCAAGATATAGTATAATTATCACGGAAGATAAAATTATATTTAAGGAGATTGATTATGAAAGAATATATAAAAAATACCCTGATAGAAAAATTTAAGGATTATGCTGAAAAAGAAATATGTGAATTTGAAACTGAAATAAAAAATATAATAGTTACAGACAATGATATAGTATCTGAACAGACATTGATTGAACTGTCGGATAGTGAAAATGATAAAATAAAATTTATAATAAATCTTGATACAGATACAATAAAAATGGCTGTATTATCAGAAAATACGTGGTCTAAATTTAACAGAAAGGAAATGGAAAACGCACTTCAGAAAATAAAAATGATTGAAGAAATATACAGAAACACTAAAGCAAAAATAAAAGAAGACATAAAAAAGCAAACTAAAATTAACTCACAATAAAAATAAAAGTAGATATATGAGTGATATAACAAATAAAAGAAATAACAGAATTAATGATTATTTACATAAGATAACAACTTATATTGTAAATCATGCAGTTTCAAAAAACATAACAACAATAGTAATAGGTTATAATAAAGAATGGAAACAAGATACAAATATGGGAAAAGTAAACAATCAAAATTTTGTTAATATACCATTTTATACATTTATTAGTATGTTAGAATATAAATCTAAATTGAAAGGAATTGATTTTAAAACAATAACAGAAGAATATACTTCAAAATGCAGTTTTATAGATGAAGAGGAAATAGGAAAACATAAAGAATATGCAGGTAAAAGAATAAATAGAAATTTCTTCAGAAGCAAAAAAGGAATAATAATCAATGCCGATATAAATGGAGCGTATAACATATTAAAAAAATATATGATAGAAAATGCAACTTGGAATGAGAAAATATCTCAAACCTTAGTTAAGGTGTGCAGTATACCTAGTGTCCGAAAGATAAATATAGCATTAGCTTAATTTATCTTAGGCTTAGCTGAAAGGTAAAATACTTGTTATTATTGTATTTTACTAACTGTCCTTTTTTTATTATAATCTCCGATTGTCCTTGACAAATATTAAAAAATAATGTATAATTTAGTCATATTAATTAAAAAACGAAAGGACTATAAATATGGATGTAAAAGAAGAACAGGATAATATACCGAAAGAAACCTTGTGGGTGATATTAAGAAAAATAAATTTTACGAACATAAACAATAAGACACACTCCTTTGAAGAAAATGAAATTACAGTGAAAAGGGGGTGCGAATAAATGAATAAAAAAGAAGATACAACAAAAACTTTATCAGAAGACGGCTGGAAAATGTTAAAAGAAGCTTTTGAAAAAGGATTGAGATTATCAGACATATTTGAAAAATTGAATCTAAATTCCAAAAATATAGGAAATTACAGCATATATAATGACGACGGTGTGGAATTTGGAGAAGTGATACTTGCAAATGAATTTGAAACTTACCTCATAAACGAACAGGGAACTTTGCTGTATGAAAGCGATAACGAATATATAACTGACTTCATGAAGAAAGTTTCAGCAATAGAAGCAGTGCCTGAAGCAATTGCCGAGATTATTGGCAATATGACTTCACGTGAAACAGGAGAAATGATTAATGAACTCAAATCCTCATATAAGCTGAGAAGACTATGTGAAGAACTTAAATTTGCTGATATAATAGATAATTTTAACGAAGAAAAACTGTAGGAAAGGATAAAAAGTCCACTTCATATATCCTACAGTATAAATCTCTACACACAAAAATATGAATGTGGCTGGTGGAAGAAAATGAAATATGAAAAGAACAGAGAAAAAAAGGTATTCGGCTACCGTATGAGTGAGGACGAACAGGAATACGTAAATAACGTAATAAAAAAATATAAACGTATAACGGGTAAAACTACCACAAATATGATAATGGAAATGATTGAAAAGCTTGACAATGAACTTTGTGATGTACCCAGAGAAAGGACAATGAGCGTATGAAAGAAATAATTAATAAATATAAAGAAAAAATAAATAAGCTTAACATAGAGGATAAAATTTATTATGTACGTATGTTAAGGATGGTTATAATAGTTTCACAAATACTCCAGAGTTTAATTAGTATAAGAATTATCCCAGTAATGCTGTCTGGTTTTTTTATCGCAGCATTATCAGTAATTGACATAATTCTGGTTGAAGAAGCATATAAAACAAATAAAATAACAAAACACAATAGATATACTATGCAGTTTGTAAATGTAATAATAATTCTTATGATATGGATTGCGTAAAATAAATAAGGACACTGAGAAAGTGTCTTTATTTTTAAAATAATGCTTGACATTCTTGTCAAGATATAGTATAATATTATCATAGAAGATAAGAAATAAAGGAGAAATAATAATGAATAAAAAATATGATAATGTAAATTATGATAAATTACTGGAAGCTCTAAAGGATATATTTGAGCTAAATTGTGAGGAGTTTAATAAAAAATATGACACAAACGTCATGGAAATAGACTACAAAGATATTGATGACTTTGTAGTTGTGAGAAAGTCCAAAACAGATTATAGTCTTGACTATGTTGAACTTGAACTCAGCGAAATTACAGCAACTATATTCGCAGAAAAAGGTATTGAAAAAATTTATAATGATAAAGGTCATCCAAAATCAGGAAGAAGGACAATGAAGGAAACTAGAATATTGCTGTTTTTAAAATCTCTTCTTGGAAAATGTGTATAAAAGGAGATATAATTATGGAATTTAAAATAAATAATTTAATCTATGAAATTGAAAACAATTGTATATCATTTAAAAATGTATCAGATATATGTATAATAAAAGGTACATTCAATGATGAAAAAATAAATGAATTTATCAATAAAATAAGGGAAATAATTCCAAATACAAAGGAATGTTTTAAAACTTCATGTGAAATTTTAGCAGAAATAATGGAAAACGAAAAAATAACCCATATAACATATAAAGAACTAAGTCAATCTATAAAAAAGATTTCTCACAAGATATACTATCAGAAATGATTGAAAGTAAGTGGTATGAAACTTTAACAAGTGCTGTAATTGAAACACCTTATAGTAAATTAATGATTGGAATAGAACGTAAAAAGACAAATTAAATAATATAATACGGATATACAGGTTGAAATCAATATGCACTCCGTATTTTTTATATAAAAAATTATTTAATATTGTATCCAGTAAAGAATATGATATAATTAAATAAAAATATTAAAGGAGATGAAAATATGAAAATGAAGGATGTAGTCGAAAGAAGCAGGGAAATAATAGACACAACTCTTAATAGAATGGAAAAATCCGACAATGATGTAAAAATTACTGTAAAAGGAGATAATATCCCTGAAACAATGCTTAGTTATGTCACAACATTAGAAGATTCACAATATGAAATAAAACCTCAAGAAATATGTGATTATATAGACCTTCTTTATGAAAATGACAGGGAATACAACCTATATATGCTAAAAAATGAACTGGAAGACAAATATATGTTTAGAGAAGCATACGTTTATGAAGCAACAACATATATTCTTAAAAATCAGGAAATAAATGATAATAAAGAATACACGGTAAAAGAAATAAAGGATATATTCGAAAACGCATTTGAAGGCAAAGAAAAAGTGATGGAAGCTGAAATGGACTTATAAAAAAATAAAGTACGGATAACATGTAAAAGTCCGTACTTTTTATATGTGAAAAAATAGGTTACTAACCATAAAAAATAGGTTATCATAATCTGTTATAATTATTTTCGTAAGGTTGATGAAAAATTCGTAATTTACGGATGTTATAATAATCTTATAAAAATAATTAAGGAGATGATGAATATGATAACTATTCTTAACACAAGCATTTTAACAACGACAGGAACTTTTAAGCTTAATGACATTACACTTGATGAAGCAAAAAATCTTGTACATAACAACGACATACTTTCAGCAGTGGGACACAAAAGTACAGCAGACATACTTACTACATTACTTGAAAAAGAAATACCAGCAAACAGAATAGAATATGCACAGAATGTAAATGAAAAGGCGTTAGTGTTTAAGTTAAACGGAAGAGCGGAAGAAGGTAAAATCTTAACAGCAGATGAAATTCAGGAAATGGGCTACAAGTTTCAATTATTAACAAAATTATCAAATTAATGGGCGATAAAAAGCCCTGTTTTTTATTATACAAATAAATTTCCCACTGTACAGGCATTAAAAAATGTGGTATACTTTAAATGAAAATATTTTATTTTGAAAGGAGATAAGCAATGCTACAAAAAATTATGTTATGGTTAAAATACCGAAAAAAAATTGAAAAAATAACAGATGAAAGATATTCCGCAAAAATCAAATACAAAGAATATGTAGAACTTGTTAATAATTTGCAGATTTTAAAATCTAAAACTGAAGATGAAATATATGACAACAAACTTATTGGAAGAGCAATATATTCAACTGAAAACAGAATTGAAAAAGGTAAAGACCTCATATACTGTGACCCATTTAAAATGCTGCTGAAAACTTCAGACCAGTTAAGAAAATATGCACTAAGATTACCAGATGAAAAATTAAAGTTAAACTTCGGAAATAATGACAATGATTACATCGAGTTTATATTTTCTAAAAAAGATGGTAAATATGAAATTCATTTACTGTACTACTATACAGGAAATGACATATTTCTTGCAGACTGTGAAGTAATAAACGGTATTCCACAATGGAACAGTAGACCACAAATGTTTATACCAATAAAAAAGCAGGGAGACATATCAGAAAAAGACAATCTTTATGAAAAAGAAGATAAAGAATGGACAGATACAGGAATGTTATTCACTAAATTAATGGATATAAATGAGTTTTATAAACTGAAATGGCAGTCAGTTGATATGATTGACAATTACATAAGACTTATATCAAATGAAGATAACTGTGAAAATTCTAAAATACTGAAAAAAGCAGATGTAACAGAAAAAACTTCTGATGAAATAATAAATAACATAGAAAATAAAAAAGTAGGATTTACATATGAAACAATATTCACACCTTATGGAATAGTCTTTGAAATAAAAAATGGAGATACTGGTATAAAAAGATTCCAGCATACAACAGGAACTGACATTGAAAACTTTAAAATAGAATTTGGTGGAGAAGTAGCATTTGTACTTATAGACCTGATAAAATCAGAATTTCAAACTCCTGTAACTCCAGAAGTTGATAACCTTATAGTAGGTTCAAGACTTCACTGGATTACTTTATATGATAAACAAATGAAAAAAATTGGCGTTGTTGAATTTGATAGATGGGGAATACCAGTATGGAATAAATACACAAAATAAAGAAAAGCCTGTTATTAATAGCAGGTTTTTATTTTCAAATTATACTTGACAAATTAGTCAAGATATAGTATAATAAGTGTATAAAAGATAAGAATAATAAGGAGAGATTATATATGCAAATAATAAATGTTAAACAGAACTGTATAATAGATAGAAAAAACATAGCAAAAGTTCAGGACAGAGAAATAGCTGTATCTGTAACATCTGTTAAAGCCTTGAATGGAGATGAATCTGGATTTATAAATTTCACATTAGGGATAAATGACGCACAATATTGCTGTGAATATTTCGGAACTTATCTGTTTAAAGATAAGAAACAGGATTTATTCTATGTTGACAGAATAGAATTTGATGTAAAATTATCAGAAGAAGAATTAAAAGCATTAAATGAGGAATATAAAGAATGTTTTGAAAATGAGGATATATTATGCGTCAAGATATATGATGATAAAGAATTAATTGCAACAGCAATAGCCTTCAACAAGCATAATGGTTATTATTCTCATTGTGTACAGGCTTTGGAGAATGGAACAATAATATATGATAACTGGTTATAAAAATATAAATAATAAAAGGAGATGATTCAAGATGAATTTAAAATCAATCAAAAATGGAGCTAAAATGAAAGTTGTAAACAGAATACTCTTAATACAGATATTACTATTTACAGTATCGCTTGGAGTAATATCTTATGCAGACACCAGAAAATGCTATGAACCAAAAAATCCTGACTGGTTTGTAGATGAGGTAATACACAAGAACACATTACACCTAGTTATGCAGACAATGGATGACAACAACATAAAAACTGACATCCTATGGGTAAATAAACTTGCCAATACTCTTGTCAGACAGTCAGACGAGTATATTAATTATTCCAAAAAGAATAAAGGTATAGAAGCTTGGGAAACTGTAATAAAAGGAACAAGAACCTGTGGAGTTCCTGATATTGTATACAAAAAAGGACTTGATAAGAAAATGTTACAAAAGTTGAATAAAACTACAAACGTATTACACGACTAATATAAATTAAAGATGTGGACTGAAAAGTTCACATTTTTTATTTAATAATTATTGACAATATTGTCAAGATATGTTGTAATAAGACTATAAAAAGAAAAGGAGATAAGAAATATGACCTATAAACAATTGAAAAACAAATACTATGATTTAGTAGACGCAAAAGAGGATAATGATGAAAATATTGAGGAATTATTACACAAAGCAGACGTAATAAATATAGAAATAACAGATAATGCTATATTATTTAATTTTGAAAATGAAAAATACATCATAGATAAAAGATTAAAAATATTTGCAAAAAGGTCTTGACATTTTAGTCAAGATATGATATAATAAGTTTGTAAGTGGGAATAAAGAGGACTGTATCAATCCCACGATGTGACTCTCAATCACATCAAAAGTCTTTTTAGGAGACCTGAGAAATCTCTTGTACTTCTGCCTCGCAAGTGGGAGTACGGCATAAAGATGTATGCTTAAAAAGAAGTGTCCTCAAATATTAAACATAAAAACGTTTAGCTGGGTAACTTAAATGTTTAAGATTGATAACCTTTCATTTAAGATAACAAAGGCATAAAAAGTATCATATGCTTGTCCGATAGAAGACATCTAGGACTTAATCAATCCTCTTTAGTCTTCTAAATAATGAATAATCGGGTCGTTTATGAGGGTTCAATTCCCTCCCTGTCCATCTAGGACGGGCAGAATGGTCTGTGTAACGGCTGATGGTGAAATAAGACGGAAATTGGGCATTCCGTCCTTTTTATTTATATAATAACATTTATCTATTAAATAAAATATAAGAATTTTATAAGCACAAGTATAAAGAAAACCTCACCTATACAAATAATTTAAAAAAGTTTTTAAAATAATGCTTGACAAGAATGTCAAGTTATGCTATAATAATTACATAGAAAACAACAAAAGGAACTAAAAATAATAACACTGAAAAAGTTTTAAAATTTTTTAAAAAGTTCTTGACAAACTTGTCAATATATGGTATAATAATTACATAATAAAGAAGAAAACAAAAAAAAACTAATTTTAGGAGATGATTGATTATGACAAATTCAGTAATTTTAACAGGAAGACTAACAGGAGATGTAGAAGTTAAACAGGCAGGAAAAACAGTAGTAGCAAATGTATCGTTAGCAGTTAATAAGGATAAGGAAAATGTAGACTTCATTCCAGTAACATTATGGGGAGATGTAGCTAAAAATGTAGCAAAATATGTAGCAAAAGGAATGAGAATAACAATCACTGGTGAATTAGCAACAAACACTTATGAAAAAGATGGAACTAAAATCACAAAACTGTTTGTAAATGCCAAATCAGTAGACTTCATAGACACAATTAAAAAAGAAGAAAATACTGAAGCTTAATAAATATAAAATGACCTCACTTTAAACAGTGGGGTTTTTAATTTACTTGAAAAATCTTCATATACAAAACTTATTCTATAGGTAAAATATGCTTGACTTATTTGTCAAGATATAGTATAATAAGTATATAAAGATATAGGAAAAGGAGATATATAAATGTTTACTATCAAATATAAATGCAAGGAAGAAGATAAAATAAGACTTCAGAAAATGTTAGAAAATAATGAATTTGATAAATTTCTGTCAGAAATAAATAAAATTGAAATTTCTAACGAAATTCAAATTGACAACAAAAAATAGTTATGTTAAAATAACATTGTAATAATATAACTAATTGAAATATATAGTCCTGTACCACAGGGACGATAAAAAAGAGGTGGGAAAAGTGTTATCTTAAAAATGCTCATATCGGGAGCAACGAGCAGCATAATATAAATAAGCTCCCATCAAATATACTTTCTGATTTTTAATTATAATTTTATCTTTTAAAGGAGCAGAATTTTTTCTGTTCCTTATTATTGTAAAGGAGTTGGTAAAAAATGTATGAGTTTATAAAGGAAGCAGAAGAAATCTGGAAAAAATATCCAGAAATAATTGAGGAATATTATGAGAATATTGCAACAAATGAAAACTTTGACAAGATACTTGTGAAAATAAAAGAATTATTCAAGAATGAAGAAATAACATTAAATAATCTGCAACCTAATCCTGAATGTAGAAAATATCAGTATATAGAAGTAAGATTCAAAGAGTTTGAACTGACGTTTTCGTTTCTTGACCTTGATGGTCTTGACGCTAAATATGATATGGAACTTTATAATAAAGGTAAAAAATACAATATAACTCCGTACTTTTTAGATACATTCCAGTCAGCAGAAGATATTATAAATATACCAAAAAGGGAGACTTACATCTTCCTTTTTTTAATTATATAAAATATTTTTCAAATTATACTTGACAAATTAGTCAAGATATAGTATAATTACCATAGAAGATAAAATTATATTTAAGGAGATTGATTATGAAAAAATATTATTCTTTTACAAAAAACGAAACAACTGTAATTTTTGGAAACAACAAAATTGTTGTAAAAAATAGTGCTGGAGAAAAAACATTCAACAAAAATGCAAATCCGCAACATATGGCAATATTAAATAATGCTATCGAAAAAACTAAAAATAATACTGAAGCTCTAACAAAAGCTGAAGAAGTAGTAAATATCTGGGGGATATAATTTACTCTATTAACATATCTGAAAGGATAATAAAATATGTATAATGAAAAATTTACATTAAATGAAAAAAATAATGAACTTAAAATGTCAATATCCACCGAAGAAGTTATCCTTGAAACAAATAAAAGTAAAATTGAAATTAAAGGAAACTTCAAACTTATCAAGTGCCTTAGAAACTTTCATAAAATAAATTTAAGATATAATCTAAGAAAAAGCACTTATCACGCTATAAAATATATGATTTCTGAACTGATATTGGATGACAGAAGTTTAGAAATTCACTGGATAATAAAAAAGGACAGTTATGAAATAGATGTCCTGAAAGACCTTAAATTGATGTAAAGGAGAAAAAATATGAATAAATTAATAATAAAAGATAATGAAACTGGAAACTGGATGGAAATATATCATTCTGAAAATGAAATAATAATTGATACAGAAAATGACAAAGCTGAAA
>QWBZ01000224.1_pt1 | contig 20756 bp, 16 predicted proteins | sample 1972441 | NCBI WGS metagenome assembly QWBZ01 (sample SAMN09866721, study PRJNA288562) | Human oral metagenome isolate term6_saliva, whole genome shotgun sequencing... | isolation source: mouth | host: Homo sapiens | place: USA: California
CCTCAATGATGCCTTTTATTATGCGGGAATAATATAATAGGTACTGATTATGTCCCATATTCAAATGTTTGTTTAAGGAGCGTTGCCCCCATGTGCGATTGGAAGCCCGGACCGCGCTGTTTCACACACTACGCCCCGCACTTTAGGAAAGCTCAAGACGAGTACAACGCCGCACTACTTTTGGCGATGTATGAAACCGCCAATGGGGGAGAGGTCTCTGCAGCCACCCGCCGGCTGCTGGATGAGAAGTTCCTCGCCTACATGCACGCGCAGAAAGAGTTTTACACCTCCCCCAAAGCCCGAGACCAGTTTTTGCAGGGTGCCATTCAGCAGCGCGTCGACATGCTCTCTGGTGAGGTGACCGTAGCGAACAAAGAACTGCAAGAAATCATCATGGACCACCAGAGGCGCAACCTGGACATGCTGGAAAAGCAAGCCGTCGACGGTGCACACCGCTGGGACCAAGCCAAACTAGCTTCAAAAATCGCCAACGACCGCAACGAAAACGCACTAGAGCGCGGCATCTTCAGTGAAGCCGCCTACAGTGCCGAGGAGATCGCTCAGGTCGATATTCGCCAGTGGGACCGTGCCTGCCCCGACGGTGAGCTGATCCTTGACGGTTTCGAGGACAAGTTGCAGCTCTCTGATGCCACCGGTATCCACCGCGAGCTAACCATCACCCGCCACGTCCGCATCGAAACCCCCACCGGTGAGCGCGTCCACCTCGACATCGAAGCGCGCATCATGCAAAAAACCAAGGGCTCCTCTTCCTACTCGGTCGAATACTTGATCAAGCAGGACGGCGAAACCCTGGGCATTCTCATCCCCAACTCCGCCGTGCAGGACGCCTACTACAACGTCGGTGCCGTCTATGAGAACCGCCCTGCCGTCCGAGAGCCCTGGCAGGACCTGCACAAGGGCATCCGCCTGCGCAAGAACGACTGGGACCACTTCGCACGCGCTAACGAATTGACCGACGAAGAACTCGCCGACATCAAAGCCAACCACGCACGCACCCACCAGATCCTGACATCCTCCGCCGAAGCCGGAGACACCACCATGTTCACCCGCCACAACGCCTTCAACGACAAGGTCAACCGGACCCATCGCGGGCACCGCCACAACAGCACCACCGAACAGTTCGTGGCTGAACAGGGCGCTCGCACCAGCTTCAACAGCGTCTCCGGCGCGAAGGAGAATATCGCGCAGACGCTGGGCTCGTTGGACAGCATGCTGCTAGATGTTGCGGTGAAGGCACGCCGTCAAGGCATCAACACCTACGCAGCCGAGCAGTTCGGCGCCATGGACAAAAGTGCCCGTGACAGGGTCGAGGCTGAATCCCGCGAAATCATGGCCAATGAGCCCGAACGCCTGCAACCCAAGAGCCGTAGCGAGAAACGCAACCGAGGCGGAGGCCGAGACCGCGTCGAACGTAACCTGGCCCGCGAGCAGCGCCGAGCCAATCAGTTCGCAGACAGCCCCGTCGTTGCAGCACGCAGGAAGGAGGCGGTCGAACGCGGCAACAGCGCCATGGCGAAGATGCAGCAGACTCAGGGTGGCCTGATCTACAGCTCGCGCGTGGAGTCTGAGCGTAAACCGGTTGATCCTAGTGATTTCCATGCGGGCCATTTCTACCGCGTGTCTGCGACGCAGGCTGGCGGCAGCAAGAAGTGGGTATCGGTTCCCTTCACGCAGGAGGGCAAGCTGGCCGGTGGCTTGAAGGCGTATAAGCACCCCGCCAAGCCGGGCATGGTTGTGATTCGCAAGGGACAGAAGGCTGTTGTGGTGGTCAGTGCGCAGCAGTTTGATGCGATGGCTGATGTCCGCCGCTAACCACAACCTTTGAATGTGGGACATTTTGAAACCGATATGTGGGCTGGTTCCCTTGAAATCACGGGGAACCGGGCTCGTGCAGCCGCGATAAATGCCTTCATTTGACCGAATCTGCCGTTTTTCATCCGCTATGGTGGAGGCAGATACACAAGAACAACACGACAAAAACGACCGAACGAAAGGAAGCTTCCATGTCTACCATTGAATCGACGGAAGACCGAGAGAAGGCCTACCAGAAGCAGTACCAGAGTGACCGCTTGCTGCGCCTGCGCTTCAGCTACGAGGCGCTGGAGAAGAAGCACCGCGTCACCGTCAAGGGTAAGGATCTCTCTGCTGAGCTGATGCGCACCCGTGCTCCCGGCGTGACCGGTGAGACCCCGTGGGTGAAGGATTTGTCGACCCACCCGCTGCAGTGGCGCCGTGAGGGAATCCCCGCTGACCTTCCGCGTCATATCCCGAACGCGTTCGGGGATGTGGCGCCCGGGCGTGATTTCACCGACCCGCGCATGCTCTTTGACGCCTCCCTCTTCGAGAGCATGACTGATGAGGAAATCGCCTACTTCAACGATCAGAAGCACTGGGTGGTAGAGGATGCCTCTGCCGGTGATGCTCTTGCCCTGGACACTGAGCTTGAGGATGAGCCGGGCTGCTACGGCTATTTGGTTCACCTGAACCGAGGTCGTAAGGAGCTGAACAACCCGCCGGTGGGCCGCCCGCACTACAAGCGTGCGGACGGTAAGGAACTGGTGTGGGGAGATCCCCGCCTGGAGGCTCCCTACTGGCAGGAGTGCGGTGACTTCATCTACGCTCACTTGGATGAGGCTTCTGCCCGCGCACATTTCGATTCGCTGCGCTCTGCCCTCTACAGCCTGAATCAGGAGCTGCGCCTGTACCGACTGACTAAGCCGATTACTATCGGTGAGGCACGTGAGTGGCTGAACAGTGACCACCCGCTGCGCGAGGATCGCCACGGTGCGATTACCGTGGAGGCTGTGGGTACCGGTCAGCTCGATACCCCGGGCGCGTTGCGTGTACCTCAGCTGCCGGCCCCTGATGAGGATGAGCTGAATGAGGCTGCCGAGAAGGCTTGGTGGGATTCACTGACCGCTGATGAGCAGCGTGCCTACGAGGCTGCGCAGGAAGCGGATGTGCGCCTGGTCGAAGAGCGCGCAGCGATCAACCTGCAGCGTCAGGAATTCTACGACCGCATCTACAAGGACCTCTACAGCGTGGACGCTCTTTTGCAGCAGCTGCTCGAATGGGCAGAAGAAGCAGAGAATGAGGCGGATGCTCAGTGGCACCGTGAGAACAACACCACCATGGACCTTGAGGACAAGCTCGAATTCGTCGCCAGCTTCTACCGCCGAAACCCTGATGACGGTGAAGCAGCCCTGCGAGCAGCCAACCTGGTCACCCCCCACGAGACGCTCACGCATCTGGCTGACGCTCTGCCGCTGACCGATGAGATGATTGCAGCAGCAGCAGCCCGTCACCGCAACGCCCTGCAGGCTGGCACCGAGCAGCAGCACCTGAATTTCCGCCGCCGCACCGGTGGCGGCGAGTACGTGCTGACCAAGGCTCAGGAGCAGTACGCCCGCGAGCACTTGATCACGGCGTACACCCGCTCCGGTACCGAGGGCTCCGCACAGCTGCTCATGGCCATCTATGAGCCCACCGGAATGACGCTGCTTGACCCGCATGACGAGTGCGACGGCAACGGCTTCTGCTGGGAGACGATGAACCTGGATGACTACCGTGCAGGCTTTTTGTTCCCGTTGTATTCGGACATGCCCACCGGCGGCTTCGCACCGGCCAAGGACCGTGTCGAGTACCTGTGCCTGCTGCTGAAGCAGGGCATCATCACCCTGGAGCAGTTCTGGCAGCGCCTGCGCACCGACTCCTACATTGGTGACCGCACCGAGTACTTCGAGGACGGCTCCAATGCACTGGTGATGACCAAGAAGAACTGGCGGAACCTGCTCCATAAGGAGCAGCCCGAGGACACCGCCAAGGACCCGCTCATGATGCCCACCGACTGGGCATTCGTTGATGCATCTGATGAACGTCTGGGCTTCTGGACCCTCTCAGAATGGGAAACCTACGTAGCCTCCCAGCCTGAAGACTGGTTCATCGTCGGCGAGGATGTACCTACCATCATTGGACAGAGCGTGGAGCCTGAACTGCTGCTGCCGGAAATGCTTGCATGGCATCAGCGTCACCTCGACTCCCGCAAGATCTAACCCCTGCGCACTAGGCTGTTTAGGTACCCACAGGCACCAGCGGGTATATTAGGTTCTGACAAGTCCTCCTATCATCGGTAACTTGTCGTGTTGTTTAACTGAAATACTGCTTCTGATATCGTCGGAAGTGTCGTATTTGTGCATGTATGTGGGCCTGGGACGTCGGAATCCCGGGCCCACATTTTATGCCCACTGCTCCCTCATCTAAGATGGAGCGCTCTCACCTCCAGAGACGCACAAGCCTCGCAAGAACAACTGGTTCTTGCGGGGCTTCTTCGTGCACTCACACACGAGAAACCAGGCTTACTTCATGAACCACCGACCCAGCAGACAAAACACCGAATCTAGCGCGGATTTTCAAGGGTTCAACCCCCGAAAAAGGTTGCTTTCGCCCCCTAAAAAATGTATATTTGTCACAGTGACAAAAGTTGTAAATTAACAACAAGAGGTTGATATGCGCCCCACCCCCTGGAACCCAAAACCCATCCACACCGCCTTCATGGACTACGAAACCGGCTACGGCGTCACCTCCGACGGCGTACCCTTCAAGGCAGCACCGGGCGCTCGCCGCCAGAAGCCGAACTTGGTTGATAAGCTCAACGCTGCAGCCCAGCTGCGCGTAGCAGGCCAGCCGGTCACCCGCATCTTCCTCACCGGCAAAGTGCCTCGCAACGACCGCAACACCCGCCACTGGCTGCTCACCCAGACCCCCGGCTGGGAAACCCCCCGAGGCCACTGGCTCGGCACCCCTCCCACCGGACGCTTCGACAACATCGAAACCGGCCAGCGCATCGACGTGAAGGTCTCCTCCGAATGGTTCGGCAAGATTAACCTCACCCCCAACCAGGCACGCAGCGCATGGAGCACCCTTGAATCAATCTTGAGCCACTTCTTCCGCTCCGACCTGACCGGCGGCTCCCCACTGATGCTCACCCCCGCCGCCACCGGGCAGAACCTCTGGGCAACCTCCCTGCCCAAAAACTACGCACCCATCCCCGTCGACCCCGACATCGCCGAAGACCTGCACCGCACCAGCACCCAGCACCACCTCGACCACCTCGTGCTCGGCCCCGCCATGCCTCAGCACCCCGACGTCGTCCCCATGATCGACCCGAGGCACACCCCGCAGCTTGACGGCTTCGCCTACACCGACGGACGCTTCATGTACTCGGCCCTCTGCAGCGAACTGGGCACCGGCCCCGGACACCGCCTTACCGCCAAGCAGTGCGAAGACCTCTGGCGCGAGAACCAGTACGTGCGCGCCCGCTTCGCCGTCGAATTCACCGTCCCCGATACCTGGGAACACGTCGGGCTCTTCGGCATCCCCTTCGAGGACAAGACCCACGGCTGGTTCTACCCCAACCGCCCCGGCGCACACGGTCAGGCATGGGTTGATGCCTCCGAGCTGTTCGTCGCCCAAAAGTTCGGCTGGCACTTCCGATTCCTCGAAGGCATTCTTTTCACCACCGAAAAGAAGGCACAGCGCAAGCGTTTCGAGCCCGGCGCCGACGAAGCAACCCGCCGCCTCGTGAACGCACGCCCCCTGGATACCTGGGCTAACCGTCTCTCCGAAGCACGAGAAGTCGTAGACAACCGCCCCGACCTACACCCTGCCGTCGCCAAAGCTATCAGCGCAGCACTGCGCGCCATCGTCATTCAGTCCATCGGTGCTTTCGCCTCCCGTGGCCGCTCCGCAACAGCCATCACCTACGACCACACCAGCATCCCAGGCAAATACCTAGACGGAGTAATCCGCAAAGGCAACGCCTTCATCTACACCCTCCCCCAAAACCACAACCCCCGCTCACAAGCCTTCTACCGCCCCGAATTCGCGGTACAGGTATGGGGACGTGGACGCGCTCGCGTGTTGCATCATACGGTGCGCCGTAAGGGGTTCGCCCCGGTGCAGACCGGTGCTCTGACTCTGCCGGGCCGGTCCATTATCGGCATTAACGGTGACGCTATTTATTCGTCCGTATTGCCGTCATGGTCGCTCCCTGAAGCTAATGGTGGCGCTGATGACGGGCGTGCCGGTCTGCTGCGTCTTCAGGGGTGGCTGCCTGGGCCGGTGAAGACTCCGGTGCTGCGTGCTGACCGTGACAAGCTACGAGACCGAGCTGTGAAGGCTGGATACACCCCTGGTGTGGATGAGGCAGTCTTTGAGCACGAGTTCATCCCCCCGGAAGATGCTCTATTTGATTACGACGTCTTCGAGGAAGACGCTTAGACCCTAGAGAGGATGTGAAGCATGGATCCGCAAAAGGCACCGCTCTCTCAGCTCTTCGCCTACATCAAGCAGGTGCACGGGCTCAGCAACCGGAAAATTGCCGAGCAGCTAGGCCGCTCAGAGACTCTGGTGCGCAAGATTCTGGCAGGCACCTGCAAGAATGAGGCCTACCGTATTCCTGGCACGGAGCTGGCAGAAACTGGTCAGGTAAAGCACCAGGCGCCCCGCCGCCGCCGCAAGGACGGCAAGCTGGCTCGCGTGCGCGCCCCGCACGGCTCAAAGAAGAAGTCGGTTGTTCCCTCCGATACGCGAGGCACCCCGGTTCCCAAACCGCGCCGTAGCGCTTTTATCCACCACAAGCCTCTTGAGGGAGCAGGAGGTAACCGTTTTTACATGGTCGATATGCCGGTGGGCAAGAAGACGAAGGGTCGTGCAGCTGGTTTTAACGCCGCGATGGATGATTTGCACGATGTCACCCGCCGCCAGGCACACACTGACAAGCGCGTGAACATGAACGTCACCGTTCAGAACGCTGACGGCACCCGCCATCAGCTGCGCGTGGGCAGCAAGCGAGGCTTCCATGCCTCCGACGTCCTATCTGATGTGAAGGATGTGCACAAGGGCAGCTTCGAGTCGTGGCTGATGCATCAGCTTCAGGCTGTCTACGATGGCTCTTCTGGACGCATCGTGCAGATCCAGATGGTCTCTTTCGATGCTGTCCGCAGCAAGGAAGAGCGTAAGACTCAGGACCAGGCAGGCACCCGCCGAGGCTTCTGGAGCCAATTCCGCAAGCGCCGCTAAACACCTACCTATTACCTCATGGAAGGAGGCTATGAAATGACACAACGTAAAGATGGAAGCCTGCGTGAGCGCTTAGAGAGAGCGCTGGAGTTCACGAGCACGGATGAGCAGTTGGCTGAGTGGCTGGTGGAGACGGGCACGTTGGAGGATGTTTTGGGGGCGTGTACGTGTACTGCTGATGAGGCGGCTGAGTTGTTGGGCTATGCCAGTGTTCGGTCGTTTAAGACGTTGGTGCATCGTCGTTTGGCGGGTAAGCCCAGTCGTGTGCCTTTGCCGGTGGTGAAGGGTGCGGGGGATTTGTGGTCTCGTCCTGAGGTGGTGCGGGCGGCTGAGCCTCAGCGGGTGTATGCGTCGTTTCGATTGCCTGCTGAGGGGTAGTGGGTTTTCTGCCCTTTTAGGTGTGAGGGTGTCTTTGCTGCTTGTTGTTCAGGTGGTGGGGGCACCCTCTCTGTGTGTGCAGGTGAGGGTGTGTGGGGTGCTTGCCAACTTGCCAACTTTTCGACTTGTCGACTTGTCGGGTTGTTGGCGGGTAGTGGTGATGGGGGAGAGGTGGTTCTGTGGTGAGTGAGTGCTGGTGTGTTTTGGCGGGTGGTCTGGTGAGTGTGCCAGGCTGCCTCTTTTTGTATATCTGGTGTGTGGGGTGTTTTTAGTTTTTTGGGAAAGTAATTTAGCAATTAGACATTGCGGCAATTTCAAGTTTTCTTATAGTGATTTTCCTCACTCTTTAAATATGGGGGTCGATTTACACCCTGTGGATAACCCCCTTAAAACTGAGATGACAACTCCCGCTAAGTGGGATACAAACTCCCGTAACCCGAGATGACAACTCCCCCAACTCGGGATTAGAACTCCCGTAACCCGGGATTAGAACTCCCCTGCTAGGCCTGTGGAAAACCCTAAAATCCCTTGTATTTACTGGACAGAATCGGTGTTCAAAAAAAGCGCCCCTAAAATATCCCCTAAAATATATTTCCTATCATCATCAGCGCGCGCGAGCATGAGGGCTGTGGAAAACGTTGGATTCAGGGGATTGATGACGACGATGTCATGAAGCTTGATCCACTGCTTGACACTCTGAACCCTGTGCGGATACTGTGAGAGCGTTACCAAAAAAATTGGCCCCGCGGCTATTCCAGCAGCCCGGGACCGTGGCAACACCCATAAAAGCTAATTACAACCAAATAGAAAGTAGGCGTTACAATGCCTCATTTTACCGTACCCACGGGTACTAAGTCCACCCCCGGCAACGAAGCCGAAGCAACTCTCAGCAGCATCATCGCTGAGCACACCGCCCCCACCGGCGGCACCCTCCAGCACCCCCAAACCGCTGGCCCCCTCGCATTTACCGAACACACGGTCGCACACTACCCGTGGCTGTTCATCAACCACTCTTTGCCGTACAAGCGCACCGCCGAAACCTCCTGGGTCCGCACCAACGGCGACATCTCCGTACTGTTCACCGCCCCGAAGAAGTTCAACGCCAACGGCGACCTCGAACACGGCATGATCCCCTACGGCCGCATCGGACGCGAAGTGCTTATGTGGCTGGTCTCCTCCGCCCTCGACGCGAACTCACGCACCATCGAAATCTCCCGCACCTGGCGCGGATTCCTGCGAGACCTCGACATCCCCTACTCCGGCGCCAACCGCGCCATGGTCCAGAACCAGCTACGCGCCATCCTGGATTTGAGCATCACCATCCACCACCCCGGAACCCTTGCCGGGCGCAACTTCTCCACCGAAAAATTCATGATCGGCTCCGGCGAGAAGTTCACCTTCGACAAGGACGGACTGCTCGATGACGCCTACCGCTCCGTCGTCATCCTCAGCCAGGAATTCTTCGACCGCATCAGCGCCGACGCCTCCCCGGTCGAAGGATCCATGAAGATCCTGATCGAGAACTGGCGAGAAATCACCCGCAAATACCCGCGCTCGCCCATGGTTGGTGACGCGTTCCTGTGGCTGGCCGGACGTATGCCCCGCCTGCGCGGTGAGGGCGCCTACCTGCCGTGGTCTACCCTGGCCGGGCAGTTCGGCGCAGCCACTGCAGAGCGTGATTTCCGTAAGAGCTTCCGTAACGCACTGCGCACTGCTGCCGGTGAATATTTCGCCCCGCTGGGCCCCAAGTTCGACGTGCACACCTACATCAACGAATACGGAGTCGCGCACTACGCCACCGGTGGCGGCCTGCACTTCACCCCCATCAGCCCCGAGCACCAGAAGCTTCTCGGTTGGGGTGCTCGCCGTGCCAAGAAGTCCTCACCGAAATCTGCAAAGAAGCGCTCCACCAACCACCCCGAAACCCCCGCATCCCAGAGCCCCGCACCGGCTCCCATCACGGCTCCCATTCAGGTCGAAACCCCTGCTACGGTGCAGGCCACCCAGCCCGAAATCGTCACCGTTACCGCTGATCAGGGCGTCGACTTCACCGCGCTGCGCGAAGAGCTGACCAGCAACGGACTGAACCTCACCGCTGTCCCCGACGACAAACTGCGTGCTGCCGTCACCACCGTCTTCTCCCGCTCCAAGTCAATCAGCGACCCCCAAGCACTGGCCGCCCACTTCCTCACCAAGGATCCTACGCTGCTGGGCCTTGGCGCACCGGCGCCCACCCGCACTATCGCTACCGCACCGGTACCTTTGATGACCCTGCCCAAGGGCACCTGCCCCGAGCACTCCATGGACATCATCGGCAAGGTCTGCAGCGAGTGCGCCGTCAGCCTGAAGGTACTGGACACCCCCGCCACCGAAGCACAGGCCTGCTGGAACGCAATCTCCGCACGCCTAAAGACCCTCACCGAGGCCGGTTTCGACACCACCTCCGAAAGGGCACGCTACCGGGACCTCGCTATCGCACGTGGCGCCACCTTGAGCATCTAACCACCTGCCAGCATCTCTGGCAGGCCCTTGTGCTACCGTGAAACCAACCGATAATCCACCCCCTTGCCTCTCCCCACAGGCATAAAAACACCGGGGAACCCTCAAAGGAGAACACCATGAAGACCCTGAACACCCGCACCGGCTTGGCTGCTATGTCCGTTGCCCTGATGCTCGCACTTTCTGCATGTGGCGGCGGCGCCCAGGCTGCCGGCGAATCCTCCGAAACCACGTCTAGCGCCCCGGTTGCAACTGCCTCGGCGAGCGCGTCTGCTGCTTCTACCCCCACCGCCACGAAGGCTTCGGCTTCTGCATCGGTGGTTGCGGAGCCGAAGGGTTCTGAGGTGGTTGAGGTTCGTGCGGCTGATGATACGAATGCTGATGCCACGATCGCCAAGCAAGCAGCAATCAAGGCAGCCAAGCGCGTCGTCGCACAGGATAACCGCTTGTTGAATGCATGGTTGCACGGGGATTTTGAGCACACCAGTGACGAAGAACTGTTGAAGTTTGTGGCTCCTGAGAAGCTGAAGCAGGTGACGGACCCGATTCAGTCAGCCCGCAACGATATCAAGAACAATGGCGGTGTCTTTACTGGAAATGTCACGATTCGTGATGTTGCCGTGACTGATATTTTCACCTATGACTACCCGGACGGCACTTCCTATCCCTACTCTGTGCTGCGTGTAAAGTTCTGCGAGGACTGGACGCAGTTGCGTACTCCTGATGGTGAGCGTGCTGTGACCGGACCCGATTCAACGGCTACGGTCGAGGTTTCTGTCCTGCGCCTGCAGGATGGTCGTTACGTTTATAACGGCTCGCGTGAGCTTGGTACTGGATGCGCCTCATCCTAGCTTGAGAAGGGGATAGATTCATGAAAAATAATGTGTTGCGGACGGTTTCTGCTGTTGCTCTTGCGGCGCTCTTGGCAGCAGGATTTACTGCACCTTCTGCTAGCGCTGACGAAAGCAGTGTGAAGGTCGGTAACTCCAAAGCTGAGGTTCGTCAGACGCTACGCCCCCGTGATTCAAATAGCTCAACATCAACGAATGAGAACCGGGATGCGTCTAACTCACCGGTGGTTCAGCCTGTGGCGTCGATGAAGGGTCAGACCTGTATCGCTGCCGGTGGTGTTGAGGTGCCCTGCGAGACTGATAATGCGTGGTTCTATGCCAAGGATTCCTGCTATGCGAGTAAGAAGCTTGATGGCCCGGTGGCTGCAAACCATACCTCGTTCGAGTGCGCCCCGGTAGGTGACCAGCCCTCTCTGAAGAAGCTGGGTGCTAATAACCGCATCAACGTGCCCACCAGTGAAGCAGAGGCTAAGGCGACCGCCACCAAGAGTGGTGCGCAGCTGGCGGAGGACGCGCTCGCGGACTACGACTTCGAGAAGCTTGTGGTTCGTACTCAGCCGTCTGATGCGAACGTGAGGTCTGACGCGTTCGTGTTTACGCAGGGTTACGTTTGGGCTTGGGTGCCGCCGTCGAAGGCTCGCGCGTCGAGCAAGAGGAATCCGATTGTTGTGGAGTCCACGGACGGTGACGCACACGTTCAGTTGAAGATCAGCTTCATGGCCATGAATGTGTATTTCGATGGTCAGAAGACCGGTACCCAAGGTTTCATCCAGTGTGATGATGCTGGGCAGATTTACGGCGGTGAGCCGCGCGGTGGTTCCAACTGCTCCTGGAAGGCCAAAAAGCAGGACGTCTACCAGGTGCGTAGCTCCATCCTGTACAGGGTGGAATGGACTACTGGCGATGAGAGCGGCGTGTTGATTCATGAAGAACCGATGGATGGTACGCAGTTGATTCGTGTGCAGGACGGTTACGCGGTCAACGTCAAGTGATGCGTGTGTGAGGGGTAGTTTGGCGTTATTGCTGGGCTGCCCCTCTTGTGTTTGTTGGGAACATAAAAAAGATGCACATAACAAAGATTATGTTCTTTGTTATGTGCATCTTTTTTGCGCCTGGGAACCACACACCCAGAAAAACCACCATTCGTAGGCTTTAGGCCAGGTTCAAGCCGTCACGCACACGATTACGCAGACGACGTACACGGCATTCCAGAGCCTTAGTAGAGCAGCCCTCACGCTGCGCGAGCGCGGCGGAGTCGGTGTAGTAGGCGATGAGCAGGTCGGATTCGGCTGCGGTGATGGTGCCTGCGTTGACGGCGTCGCCGAGGAGGCGGTCTACGGCTTCGGTGGCGGCGGTGCGGTTGGTGGTGGTGTCGGTGTAGGTGAGGGGGGTGTGGCCGGTGGTGTCTTCGGTGTCGATGGGGTGGGTGTAGGGGTCCTTGAGGCGGGTGACGATGCGTAGGAGGCGGTAGAAGAGGGTGCCGCGTACTTTTTCGGTGCGGTGGGTGGGGTATTTGCGGATGGCTTCGAGGGCTGCGCCTGCCAGGATGCTGAAGGCGTCTTCGGCTTCGCCTCGGTGGGTGAGGATTTGCATGATGGCGTTTTGGCGGCTCAGGCGCAGGATCCAGGGGATGGTGGACTGGGTGAGGATGCGTTCCATGGTGGTGTCGCCGGTGAGGGCGCGGGTGAGGGCTTCGTGCCAGATGGCGTCTTGTGCGGGGCCGGGTGCGGTGGTGAGCAGCAGGTGCAGGACGTCGGCGGCGAGCATGGGTGCGTCCTGGAAGAGGACCATGTGCTGGCTGGTGGTGGTCCAGTCGCGGTTGAGGGTGTCGATGATGGTGGTGGTGTTCATCAGGGGGGTGGTCATGGTGGTCTCCTCGGTGAGGTGTGGTGTGTGGGGTGTTTCCTTTCTTCTAGTAGGCAAAATCGGGTCTGTAGTTCTGGCTGGGGGCAGGGTGGGTGGTGTCTGTATGCGGCTCTGGAGGTGGTGGGTGTTGTGCCTTGTCGGTGGGTTTTTTAAATTTTTTTTATTTTTTTTGAGGTTGGTGAGGTTTGAGGGGGATTCAAGGGTGCCTTTATTGGTGTGAACGTTAGATTTTTCCGCCCCCCTTGTTGAGTTAGGACCTGATTGATGCGCACGTCGGATGACGCTTTGACCCGCAGTTTGGATGATTTGTCGGAGATGACTGCTGGTGAGGATGCGTTGATTGCGCACATCATCGGTCTGCTGGATCAGCCGTTTAGTGAGTCGGCGCAGCGAGCTGCTGCTGATTTTCTGACGGGTCAGCAGTTGCAGGGTGCTAATGAGGCGGCTCAGCGCGTGATGAATGGCGCTGATGAGACAGAGTCTGAGGGTGAGGAGGTGTCAGAGTGCTAAAGAACCTTTTGCGTCACAATCAGCCTGATGTGGATGAGCAGAATCAGCAGCTGGAACAGGCCCCGAAGAAGGGTCTGGCTGGCCTGTTCGGCAAGAAGGCGAAGGGCGGCCCGGAGGGTACTCCTCTGGACCCGCCAGCAGGTGGTACTGCTGCTAATCGGCTGTTGACCTACGGGGTGATCGGCTGCATCTACAGCGTGATCGGTGGGGCTCTTTTGCTCTCGTGCACGGCGATGGGTGTTGCCTCGGATGCTCGTGATGCGGCTGCGAGTGCTCACCCCACAGCGATGTCGCATCTGAGCATCACGGACACCAGTGGCGAGGCGATGGCGGTGGGGTATGTTTCGGCGTGGCTGGAAGCGACGAACACTGACCACACCAGCTTGGACTCTTATGCTCCGTCTTTGACGGTGAACGCTCAGTCGCCGACGGAGTCCCGTAACCTTCGGGCTGCCGGCTTCGTGAAGGAAGGCAATATCATCACGGTTCGTGTGACCGGTGAAGTAAAAACTACCCTTGCGGCAGCTTCAAAAAATGAGGAAGCCAAAACTGTCTGGGTTCAGAGGTGGTGGCAGGTTGTTCTGCGCACTGACCCTGCCTCTGGGGGTTTGTCGGTGCTGGGTCTTCCTGCCCCGATTGCTGCACCCGGTGAGGCGAAATCGGATGAGCTGTTCGCTTATCCGCAGCAGGTGACGGATGCTGCCGCTTTTGCGACGGTTCAGGAGTTTTTGTCTGCCCTGCTTGCTGGGACGGGTGAAGTGAGCCGCTACACGTCTCCTGGTTCTTCGGTGGCTGCGGTGACGCCCGCACCGTATAGCAAGGTCACCGTTCAGAGCCTGCGGTCCAGTGATGAGATGAGCGTGAAGACTGCCGCAAAGGATGGCGTGGAAGTGCATGTTCTGGTCACGGCTCAGCTGGAGAACGGGGCAACCGCGCAAACCACCACGTATTTTCTGACGGTGACTTCTCGTGCGGGGAGGTGGGAGATCAAGAGCATTGACACTGTCCCGCAACTCTCCTAACTAACACACCACATTTCCTAAATTTGAAAGGACTGACCATGAATCATTTGATGGAGTTCCACACACTGGCCATGACATCACTGCCTCTGGGGGTAGGTGACATCTTCAGTTGGGCCGCTTCGACTGCCGCCAAGATTGACTCCACATTCAAGCTCATTGCTGGCGTTGTTGTTGGCATCATCGCCTTTTTTGCAGCCATCAAGGGTGGTTTCACCTTCGCCAAGGCACTCGGTGCCGCAGTCATTGCCGGTTTTGTCATCTGGCTTGTCGTCTTGGGCGGTATCACCGACATTGCTGGTTGGTGGCAGAGCGCGTCTAAGGGCGGCTAAATCACCCCGCACACTTGATGCTCACCACCTGCCACTCTGAAAGGAATCACCATGCAACTTGATGATGATCTGCGCGTCGGAAAGTTCTACACTCGCGGTCTGAAGATTCCGACCCTTGTGGGACGTTTGACCGACGGCACCCGCATCTGGGGCGGACCCTACACGATCCCGCAGCTGGTCGTCGGTGTCATTGCCCTGATGATTCTGTGGCAGGTGGTGAGCCGGTTCCTCTCAACCGGTTTCATCATCACCGATGCGGCGCTCATCCTCGCCGGTGCCTGGGGCATCACCATCGCCGTGGGTAAAATTCCTGAGACTCGACGCAACCTCTTTTACATGTCCGCGTCTTCTGTCTCAGCGGTCTCAGCGGCCAAAAATGGCACCTTTCGGGGAACCCCATTCAAGATCCGCCAGCCGCGTTTGTCTCGTCCCTTCAAAACGGACGAGGAAGGCATCAAAGCCTTTAACCAAGCGCAACAGGCACGATTCCGTGCTTGTCAGCAGTTCTTAGCCTCGCAGGGGTGCTACCCCCAACCTGCACCGCAGGAAAACCCGAAACCATCCACCACGACGAACCGTCGTTCCACCCTCGAAAACATCATCGCCGCACGGCCCAAAATCTAACGACAGGAGAGCGAAACATGGCAGCATCGACTCGGAAAAACCCCCTGCTGTGGGGTCGTGAAAACATCTTCGTCACCCAGCACGGCATCGCCCACGCTATCTACGCGCTGACCGGTCTTCCCTACGGGTTCGCGCTCAAGGAAGACAAAATCGCCGCCCGCGCCGCCCACCAGTCGTTGTATCAGCGTCTGCACGGCGAATTCACCATCTACTCTTTGATCGCTGACACTGACCCGCTGTCCATTATTAAGTCCATGACCGAAGGCATCCACCTGCCCGATCATCCCGGCTGGGTCAACGAAACGAAGCTGACGATGGAAAAGCTAGAGAACAGCCCTTCCGGCGAGCGCCTGTTCTTTATCAGTTTTCCTCTGTCGACGTGGTCGCAGCCGGTGAACCGGGTGAAGGATTCTGTCTGGGCTGCTCATCAGCCGGTGCAGTCGCATTTGGGTCTTCCGGTGGTTCCTCCTTCTGAAGAGATGTTTGGTCGGTGGAAGAGGCGTGCGCGTGAGCTGTCGATGCGTATTCCTGTCGCTTTCAATCCGGTTCCGGTGTCGATGAAGGCGGTGCAGTGGATTTGGGATCATGCGCAGATGCGTGGAATTGGTACGGAGGATCCTTACCCGCTGGATTCTCGAATCACTGCGCAGAATCGTGCTGATGGGTGGGTGAATCTCCGTTCTCTGCCGGAGCCGCTGTTGGATGAGGGTGGCATGTCTGATGTGGATGGTGTCTCCGGTCGTGTTGAGGCGTTCAAGCGTCGCTATGTGAAGGTGGAGCATCCCTTGGGTGCTCCGACCTATCAGACTCAGATGATTATGTCGGCTACCCCGATCGGCGGCTTTGTGTTCCCCGGCGGTGAATTTTTGGAGGCGGTCAATAAGCTGCCGGTCGATTGTGAATTTGTTCTGCGGGTGAAGGTTCAGTCGAAGCATAAGGCGAATCAGGATAGTGCCCGTAGTGAGAGCAATATCGAGGATCAGCTGTTCCAGCAGGATGGTTCTGGAAAGAGGATTTCTGGTGGTCTGTCGCAGTTGGCTCAGGCGAGCAAGCTGTTGGAAGAGTTTGTGGAGAGTCTGAATGCCTCGGAGCGTGAGGTGAAGGTCAGTGCGTCGATGATTTTTTCGGTCAGTGGTCCGACTCCTGAGCTGGTGGAAGCACAGGCTAATGAGGTGCAGACCTTTTTCGGCGGTAGTGAGTTCGTCCTTGACGCGCCCATCGGTGATCAGCGGAGCCTGTGGTGGGATATGCTGCCGGGCACGATGGCCTCCAGTATCACGAATGAGCTGACCCAGGTAACTACCGGCTACGATTTCAGCATTGGTGTGCCGTTGGTTGAGACGCAGCTGGGTGAGAACCACGGTTTCTTGATCGGTGAGAACTTGTCCTCTGGGCGTAACACCCCAGTATTCATGAGTCCTGGCGGGAATGCTGAGGCTAACCGCTCGGGTTCCTTCGGTGCTGTGGGCGATCTCGGCTCGGGCAAATCGGCATTTCTTAAAACTGTTGCTGCGCACACTATTAACCGTGGCGGGCAGGTGATTGCTGTGGACAACTCGGAGAATCAGGAATGGGCCAAGCTGGCTAAGGCAATGACCGAAGTCGTTGTTCTTGATTTTGAGAACCCCCAGTATTCCCTTGACCCGATCCGTAACAGCGATTCTCCCGAAGAGGCGGCCCAGCAGGTCATGGACTTACTTTCGATGCTTTTTGGGTTGAATGCGTTCACTCCGGTGGGTGCTGCTATTGACAGTGTCCTCAATCCTGAAAATAACCCGTATTTTGAGGAAATCACGTCCATGTCAAAGCTGCGTGATGCGCTGGCAGAAGGTCTTGGTGTGCCGGATAACCTCATTGAGGGTGCACAGGAGGCGGCGGTGAAGCTTGACATCTTGTCGCGTAAGAGGCACATGCGGTATCTCTTCGATGACTATTTGCCTGTGTTGGATTTGGATGCCCCGGCAATTATCTTTGCGACCCACGGCATGGATTTGCCGTCGGAGAATGACCTTTCCACCGCTGAGATGCGTGCTCAGATGACGCTGACCAAGAAAATTGGTTATGCGACGTATGGCCATATTGCGGCGATTTCTTATCAGCTGGCGACGCACGATGATTCCCGTGAGTCAATTTTCATTGTCGATGAGGCAGCCCACTTGACCGCTTCTCCTGAGGCATGTTATCGAGTCGAGCAGTTCATTAGTCGTGGTCGAAAGCACAAGGCTGCTATCGGTCTTGGCTCGCACTCGGCTCTCGACTTTGGGTCTGCCAAGCTACGTAGCCTGATCCTGCACCGCTTCCTCTTCCGCACCGCGGACCAGGACTTGGCCAATGTGAATTTGTCCTGGTTGCAGAAAGGCTACGATACGCCCGAGTATCGCGACCTTCTGGCTGGCTTGTCTCCAGATGAGGAGGAAGAACGTCGTGGTGAATGCATTTATCGTGACGTGCAATCGCGCATCGGCAAAATCAAGATTCAGCTGCCGCTGGATCCGAAGACCCGTCAGGCAACGTTGACTACTCCCCCTAGCACGAGGAAGAAAAAGCAACAAGCATTTGCTGACCGTTCTCTCGTTGAGGCGTAGGTCTTCAACATATTCTTCTTTATTCTGATTGGAATTTCCCATGGTTTTCTCGTCCTTGAAGGCTTACCGGAGCCCTTCTACTGTAGTGGCGCAGTGGTGGCTGTCCTTTGCCGCGCGCAGGCCTCGTGCTGCTCTGGCGGTGAAGATCATGGTGATCTATTTCATCCTTGCGGCGGTCACTGATCCTGTCGTGCATGCCGATGATGGGAAGAAGAGCAGCGGCGATGCGTTCACCCTCTTTCTGGACACCTCGAACCTGAAAGATAAAGACGGCATTGAGCTCAGCCGCTACTCGACGCTGCCTTTGGACCGTGGCGATGCCATGACCTTCAGCAAGACGGTTGTGGCGTTCTTCATTGATTTTCAGTGGGGTGCCCATTTCGGGATGATTGCTCTGGCTCTGTCTCTGTTGCACTACGTTCTGTCGTTTCAGTGGCTGGATTGGATCCTTTCACCGTTCATGTTTATTGGTGCGCAGGTTTCGCCTCTGATGGAGCGGATGCACATCCAGCCGATGATTCTAACGATTGTCGCGGCATTCTTCAGCTTGTTCTTTTTCGTGCTGCATATGCGCGGGGCAGCTACTGCGGAGCTGGCAATCATCCTGACGATTACCACGCTGATTTCTGGGTCCGCCCTGGCGAATCCCACCGCAAAGCTGCGCGACCATCAAGGTGACGACGGAACGAAGCAGACAGGTTGGCTGCTCAACGCTACGACGTGGGGATCAGATGTTGCCACCGACATCTATTTTCACGACAAGAAGAGGCAGGAAATTGAAGCCAGCGGCATGGGAACAGGGCTGACCAATCAGAAACCTGAAGACATCATCACCCGCTCTTTGGCGTCGGTGCTGATTCGTGAGCCGTTCCAGGTCGTGAGCTTTGGACAGAACCTGGATGGCAAGTGCAAAAAAGAATTCGACTCAATGCTGCGGGATAAGGACTACCGCGATGTCGCCAGCAATGATCGACGGGACGCTATCACAGGATCTAGTGGATGCTCGGACACAAAGAAATGGGTCGATAACCCGAACTTTTATCGAGCCGTTCTGCTGGCCACCTACACACTGGGCGCTCTCTCTCCGCTTTTTCTCGTGGCGGTTTTCATTGGCCTGATTTTTAAAGCGGTCTTTGATGCCTGCGTCAATGGCGTCTTGGCAACCGTGTTCGCCTGGTACGCGATGCTCCCCATGGTTGATCGTTACAGGTTCTTCGTCAGAGTTGTTGGCACGTTTTATGCTTCCATGCAGTGCGGCGCCCTCATTGGCATATTGATTTTATATCTGTACGTTTTGGAACAATATTATGAGGCCACGCGGGATTGGGCACCCATCCTTCGGAGCATCATCATGGCTGTCTTGGTCTTCATCCTGGCGAAAAAGACCTGGGCATATTTCCGAGACCATGGGCTGGACGGCAGCGCACTGGCAGAACGTCTCTCTCGACTTGGTCTGAAAGGTGCCAGCGCAGCAGCCCCGGTAAAGTTCGCTGGAGCTGCCCCGGCATTCTCCGCCAAGGCAATTCAGGCAACCGGAATGGGACGCAGTGGTGCGAGCGCTTCACACAGCGGTGCTGTGGAGAAGGCTTCCTCTGGTTCTCAGAAGCGTGGTTTGCTTGGGCTCGGAGCGGCCCGGTTTAAGAAGGGTGCTGAGCAGCCAGCCTACAGCCAGGGCGGTGTTCCGCAGAATCATGCCGCGATGCGACGTTATATGGGTCCTGCTCATAGCCAGTACTACAAGGATGGGAAGAGGATGCAGCATCGGGGCAAAATGCTCAAGCGAGCAGGTACGTTCGCGGCCTTTGTGCCTGGCTCTTTCGTCCCCGGCATGGGCATGCGTGTGGCGGGTACGGTGATGGCTCGTCGAGGTCAGCGCCGTATGATGACCGTTGAGCGACGCTATGCGTACCCTTCCTTCAGTATCAATGATCAGCTCAGGCATGCAGAGGAGAGCTCAGAGAAGGGCGAGAAGAAGAAAAAGGAGAGGGACTAAGGGTGTCCCCTCTTTGATTCCTGATTGAGGATGCGGGTCTGGCAGGTGACTGCCGGGCCCGCATCCTTGTACCACACCTTCCTTTCCTCGTATATGTGTACTAAAGATATATACTGGAAATTACAACCACTCCTACGACTTGGAGACCACCATGAGCTCTGTCAACACCCCTAAAAACTTCCCCCTCTACCGCTTCCTGCGAGCGCAGCTGAGTGCTACCGTGCGGAAGGTGCGTGATCGTGGTGAGGAGGGTGCGTCTCAGGCGGTGATGGTGCTGGTGTTGGTGCCGGTTTTCCTGTTTGCGATGGGTGTTTTACTGGTTGATATGGGCGAGAAGAATTCGGCTCAGTCGCAGGCTACTGGTGCGGCTCAGTCGGTGGCTCGTATTGCGACGGCTGCTGGTGCTGCTGACTATGGCAATGTGGATCGGGGCCGCATGATTTCTGAGGGGAATCAGGCTCTGGCTGCGTTGGGGATGACCGGTAGTATTTCGGTGGATGATGCCAGCGGTACGGTGACGGTGCGGGCGTGTAAGAGTTCTCCGACGAAGTTTGCGTCGTTGGTGGGTGTGCGTGAGGTGCAGGGTTGTTCGGAGGCTCGCGCGCAGATGTATACTTTGGGTAACGACGGACAAAAGATCAAGTTGTAAGTCGTGTGGTTGTGGTGGCGTGCCATGTGTCCTGGTGAGGGTCATGGTGCGCCGCCTCTTTTTGTGCACCTATCGGTGTGTGGAAGGCCCTTGCAGTTGCAGGGGTCTTTTTCTGTAGGGGGGCGCATGGTGTGTGTTCCTTATATATATGGTGTGCGGGGGAGGGAGCTACCGGATATTGGGTATCAAATGTCCCCCTCTGCTGGGTGTGTGAGCAGGTCGTGGGGCATAAGGGGGGGGTGAGTACAAAGAAATCCGGCTAGAGCTTTCATGGCTCTAGCCGGATTGAAGATTCCTAAGATATGTCTTTCCGACATGTGGTTTTTAGTGTACCGGCGGGCGGCTGCAG
>QWBZ01000715.1_pt1 | contig 20754 bp, 17 predicted proteins | sample 1972441 | NCBI WGS metagenome assembly QWBZ01 (sample SAMN09866721, study PRJNA288562) | Human oral metagenome isolate term6_saliva, whole genome shotgun sequencing... | isolation source: mouth | host: Homo sapiens | place: USA: California
GGATGAGCAGCAGCAGGACGAACGTCCACCTCTGTCGTTCCAACTTCCGAATCATCAAATGTCAAAGCGTCATATTTTGCATGATAAAGCTTCACTGCATAACGTCCTGCAGGGAGCTGTTCGGGCAAAGCAAATACCGTTTCATAGTTCTCGGTACAGTCACCATAGATGCTTGCCTGAAGCGTATCACTGGTGTAAACCTTCTGTGGATCAGCCGTTGAAGTGAACTTAAAGATGAGCTTACTGAGGTTGAAATCCTTGCTCTTGTTCTGCAGTTTGACACGTACAAGACCAGCTCCTTCAGCATAAAGAGGACCATCAAAGTTGATTTTCGACAGCAGTTTAACGTCAGGTGTAGGCTTATATTCCATGTCAGCAACGATCACTCCCTTCTCAACCTTTACTACTCCATAAGCAGAATTGCCCACAGGATGACGAAGAACCGTCCACTTGTCCTGTCCAACAGGGCATATCGCGAAGCACACTTGATACTCACCATCAGCAACACCTGCCACCTCCAACGGGATATCACGCATGATGTAATAAGCATGACCAGCCTTGCCGTCCGTGTAACCAGCCAACTTCTGGTTGTCATCCTTCAGATGTTTCAGGATCTGACCGTCCTTCATCAGCACGGCAGAGATGCGGAACTGAGCGGGTTCAACATCGTAGTTCTCAATGAAACATGACAATGACATGGACTTGTTGACGAACTTCTCCGTATTGAATAACATCACGCTTAGGCGTGTAGGCGACGACACACTAAGAGGTACTTCAGATACTTGTGACCCTGCAGGAACGAAGTTGATGAGGATCTCCTGCCCTACATTGAATCCGCTTTTATCTGCTCCGATGCCGAGTTTCTCAGGGTTTAGATGGTTCACCATGAAGAAACCATCACTGTCACCATGCCATCCCCAGTTGATATGTACGAAGTCCCGACTGTCATAACCATCACAAACGAAGGCGTGACCACCGAGTCCATCCTCCGAACTTGCCGAATAATAAACAGGTCGACGGGCATCAAGCTCGTGCTTTATCAGTGTCATCCACTCATTGGTTGAGTAATGTTCACGCTTCAGATACTGTACTGACTTATCATAACCAAAGTAAGTACGCATGGCATAAGGCACCAACGGAGAGTATGTTCCACTACCCGTCAGCCCGTATTCCATATCCACTGAGATGGCAACATGTGCATTGAGGAGTGCCACAGCCTTAGCCTGTTCAGCCGTATAGTTCACGTTCCGATAGTCGGGTAACATCTTATCCCACTCGTAAGTGTCCTTGCTGAAGTCGGCAGAGAGCGTAACGTTCTTCTTCAGGGGCTTACCATTCTCATCAACAAAAGTCGTTGTGTACGAGTGACTACCCGTTCCGTGCAATGGGTATTTATAGTAACGCATGATCTGTGAGGCTGCCGTAGCCACACAACCCACGTAGTAATGATACGTGTCCTGCCCATCTGTCCATGTCGGGCCGTCATTGTTGTAAGGTGCATCCTGCCCCCATTTGATGTCGCCCAACAATGGTTTCACCACGGGATGAGGTGCTTCAGCCATTCTCTCTTCCGTCTTTTCATCAGCACGGATAGCCGCAATGCGCTTTGCATAGGTCTTCATCCAGAACAAGAGGTTGTCTGGCGCATCCTTAAACGTGAATGTCCCATGGTCCGAATAGCCCAGGATAGTCCCGATAGCATCGTCACCTGAGACAATGACAAAGCCCTTTCCACCATCGTTGTTATAGATGTAGAACGGTGCTTGTCCGTTACTACTGCGTGTGCCTGCAGGCATAGCTGACGAAGGCAACATACGCATAACAGGGCGTTTGACCCATCGTTTCATGAACCGTGTTGCCAACTCCTGCGCTTCCGTCTGCCCTATGGGACGGGCGTTTACCGCACAGAATGCTAACAGCAACGTTACTGATAGTAAAATTCTTTTCATAGTGATACTATTAAATAAGTGATAAATAATTCTTCAAAACGTATTAAACGCTAGTGTCACCGTTCCACAATCTCAATGCCGAAGAGCATGTAGTGCTTCAAAATAAAACCTTCAATTACACTGAGTTATTGGTCTTGTATGTCGTTTTCAGTCATCCTTTCACAATGCAAAAGGATGATGGTATCTGATGTTAGTAGCAGTTGCAAAGTTAGTGGTTTTACCTTATATGACGGCAAAGAAAGATGTAATTTTATACAAAATATATGTTAAGAATTACTACTTCTACACCTTATTTATATATATAGCACCCTTTCCCGCCCAACACGACATGGTCGATGGAAAAAGAAGCTGGTACGGATGAGAAACCAGAAGAGAAGCCTTCATTGTAAGAAAAAATCAGAATCGGAAAACAAAAGAGGCTCTTTTGCATTGTAAAAGATGCCCTTTTGCATTGCAAAACATGCCCTTTTGACATGTAAAAGACGCCCTTTTACAATGCAAAAGGGCGTCTTTCTTTATATGTACCTTTGCACGCCGTATCGAGAATTAGGATAACGGAAACCAGCTATATTTAAGGAGGAAATAGTAAACAATTCATGAGACAACTTAAGATTTCAAAAAGTATCACCAACCGATCAAGTGAGGCTCTTGACAAGTACCTTGTAGAGATTGGTCGTGAACCAATGATTACCGTTGATGAGGAGATTGAACTGGCTCAGGAGATCCATAAGGGCGGCCGTAAAGGTGAACGTGCCAAGGAGAAACTGATAAAAGCTAATCTTCGCTTCGTCGTTTCCGTAGCTAAACAGTATCAACACCAAGGACTTTCGCTTACAGACCTTATTGATGAGGGAAACATTGGACTGGTAAAAGCTGCTGAGAAGTTTGACGAAACGCGCGGTTTTAAGTTCATCTCTTATGCAGTTTGGTGGATCAGACAGAGTATTCTGCAAGCTATTGCTGAGCAGAGTCGTATCGTTCGTCTCCCACTAAACCAAGTTGGAGCTATCTCAAAGATTAATCAAGTGACCAATGAGTTCGTGCAAAAGCACAACCGTAGGCCTTCTATACATGAGCTGGCAGAGCTAACTGGCATTGACGAAGCACGGATCCGGCAGAGTCAGAGTGCTGATAACCATCACATGAGCATTGATGCACCGTTCAGCGATGACGATGATAACTCGATGAGTGATATGCTTTCATCAGGTGATGACTCACGTACTGACCGTGGAGTAGACTTTGAATCAATGTCTGATGACCTGCGTGCCGTTCTTCAGAACACACTTAAAGACCGCGAAATAAAGATTGTTACGGAGTGTTTCGGTATCGGTTGCCAGGAAAAAGGACTCGAAGAGATCGGTACAGAGATGGGATTGACCCGTGAACGTGTACGTCAGATACGTGAAAAAGCCATCGAAAAGATTCGCGAGAGTGGCAATGCACGTGTGCTGATGAAGTATCTGGGCTAAAAAACAGTCTATCCTAATCCCTTTAGAGGAGCGGATATCCCAACGAGGTTGTTGCTAACGGCTCTTTAATAGAGACACATAAACAACAAGAACACAGTCAAATACGACTCTCACATTCAACAAAATAAAAAGCGGAATTTCACCTTATAACTATTCGGAAGCCTACTATACACTTTTATCCTTTCACCTTTCAACTGTTCAAGAAGCCACTCCAATCTCTTACGCTTTTACTTTCCCATCGCTCAAAAGCTCGTTTTTCACTTTTAACCCCTCATCTTTCCACGTTCAAACAGCCTCATCTAATAGGACATCCCCTCCTTTGGAGGGGCTTGGGGAGGCTTTATTTTCACAACCTAATATCCCTCAACGAGGTACCAGACATAAACCTATCGAGGTCCACATGCCCCTTTATGCCACGCACTTTGCCTCGTTCCGTGAACTGCGATAAGTGGTTTCTTACCATAATACTTCTTTACAAGTCGTGTAAAAAGCGCCACACTGTCCTGCACCTGCTTGCGTGACCAGCCCTTTACACCTTCACGTTCCACATCAACCATCGGTATAAGGTCCTGTCGGCAACGCTTCATCATAGCCCTGAAATGGCGAAACTGTGCCCGAACAGACGATCGGGAAGACATAAAATGATAAGAACCACAGCGCAATCCCTGCTCACGAACACCCCTCATGTTACGAAGATAATACTCATCCGTTATCGAAGTACCCTGCGTTGCCTTCACATAAACAAAGCGAATCTGCTTGTCACGACCCACTTCCTTCCAGTTGATGATGCCCTGATGATGCGACACATCAATACCATCATAATGTCGAGTTACCGCCTTTTCCGACCGACGGGAGCCCGTGTGAGCCATTGAAACAATACAAACAAAAAGAAACACCAGTACGCCGAGAGGGCGAGAAAGAAATATTGACTTCATTGATTTACTATGAATGTTATCACCTAAATACGTTTCCTCAGTGGAAGTAACTGCAAAATTAGTACATTTTTCCCGAACGAAAACACAAATATCCAATAATAATCATTATCTTTGCAGAGTAGTTATATATTTTATATAATAGTCAATGAGTAGCCAGAACTTCACTCAGCAACTCACCAAAACAGTGGATGAGCTTTCCAAACCACAAACACTTCAAGGGCTCTTCCATGAGCATCGTGATGGAGATCCACTTCCTTCGTCAAAGGAATTGGAAGAGATTATTGAGTTGACACGCTCTATTCTCTTCCCAGGATTCTATGGAATGACATCCGTAAACATACAAACCATAAGGTATCGCATAGGAGTTGACACGGAGAGACTGAACAAACTGCTCTGCAGACAGGTGATGGCTGGACTCTGTTTCAACGAGGATTGCCACTGCGCCAATGCTGCTGACACACGCCATTGCCTACAGGAAGAGGCAGAAAGGATTGCTGAAAAAATCATCCTAAAGCTCCCTAAACTGCGCAAGATACTGTCAACTGATGTGCAGGCAGCCTTTGATGGTGACCCGGCAGCAGCCAATCTGGGGGAAGTAATAGACTGTTATCCAGCCATCAAAGCACTCACAAACTACCGATTGGCACATGAATTAGTGCTGGAGAACGTACCACTCATCCCAAGAATGATCACTGAAATGGCACATTCTGAGACTGGAATAGACATTCATCCGGCTGCAACCATCGGCACACACTTCACTATTGACCATGGAACGGGCGTCGTTATCGGGGCTACATGCGTCATTGGCAATCATGTAAAGCTCTATCAGGGTGTGACACTCGGGGCAAAAAGCTTCCCATTAGATAAGGAAGGAAAGCCACTATGATTATGGCGGAGGCATATGAAATACACCGTATTTTACTAACAAATGCCTATCCAAATAAAACAAAACATTAATGCAAGAATTTGAACTCATCGCCAAGACCTTCATGGGCTTGGAGCAAGTCTTGGCCAAAGAGCTGACACAATTAGGAGCAAACAACGTACAGATCGGTCGCAGAATGGTATCATTCACTGGCGACAAGGAGATGATGTATAGGGCAAACTTCCAGTTACATACCGCTATCCGCGTTCTGAAACCTATCGCACACTTCAAGGCACGCAGTGCTGAAGACATGTATGAGGAGGTGAAGAAGATTGATTGGAGTAAGTATATTCTGAAGGGAAAGACCTTCTCTGTGGACTCAGTAGTGTACTCGGAAGAATTCACGAACTCACGTTTCGTAACATATAAGGTGAAGGATGCCATCGTTGATCAGTTCCGTGAGAACACTGGAGAACGCCCGAATATCTCTGTTAGTAACCCAGATATTCGCCTGAATATACACGTTGCTGAAGACAATGCTACCCTTTCACTCGACTCAAGTGGGGAATCTCTGCACCGCAGGGGCTACCGTCAGGAAAGCGTAGAGGCTCCTTTGAATGAGGTTTTGGCTGCAGGAATGATTCTAATGACGGGTTGGAAGGGTGAAACAGACTTCATTGACCCTATGTGTGGGTCTGGTACGCTACCCATTGAGGCTGCTCTCATAGCACGAAACATATCCCCTGGCGTGTTCCGCAAGGAGTTCGCATTCGAGAAATGGCCTGACTTTGATCAGGATTTGTTCGACAGTATATATAATGATGACTCACAGGAACGTGAGTTTACACACCATATCTATGGCTACGACACGGATATGAAAGCTGTCAACACAGCCCGAATGAATGTCGCTGCAGCTGGATTCTCACGTTATGTGACCATCGAGCAGCAGGATTTCAAGGACTTTACACAGCCAAAAGAGAAGAGTATCATCATCATGAACCCTCCTTATGGCGAGAGAATATCCACTCCTAACCTCCTTGGAACTTATAAAATGATAGGTGAAAGACTCAAACATGAGTTCATGGGGAACGAAGCTTGGATCCTATCCTACCGTGAAGAGTGCTTCAGACAGATTGGATTGAAGCCCAGTATCAAGATCCCTGTATACAACGGATCGCTGGAATGTGAGTTCAGACGCTATCAACTCTTTGATGGAAAGATGAAAGAATTCCGCCAAGAGGGCGGCATCATCAAGACAGAAGAGGAGAAAAAGGAGATGGCACAGAAGCATCGGTTCAAGAAAGAACGCGACTTTAAGAAGCGACTTGACGAGAATGAAGAGAATGCAGAGGCTGATATACGCTCCTTTACGTTCCATAGTTTAGAGCGAAACAGACTCTCTGGAGGTAAGTTCCGTGATGATCGGGGTGGCAGAAAGCCACGCTTCGACCGCAATGATGATAGACATGACGACAGACGTAACGGCAAATGGAACAAGGAAGGACGAGACAATCGGCGCTCTTTCAGCCGTGATGACGACCGCAAGTTTGGTGGCAAACGCTTTGATAAGGCTAACAAACGCGGAGGATTCCGTAACAAAAACATATATCATGATGAAGATTAAACCTTTTATTAGTCTCGTAGGGCTCATTGCTCTTACGGGACTTTTCAGTCCTACTAATAGTATGGCACAGAAACAATTTACGCTCGAAGACCTGAACTTTGGTGGTAAAAACTTCTACAGTATGCGCCCTGAGGCACGCTATCTGACGTGGTGGGGCAGCAAACCTGTGCGTCAGGAGCTCAACAGTTGCTCACTGATTGACCCTGCCAATGGCAAAGAAACAACACTATTTACCCTCGATGAGATCAATGAATGGGCTGGTTTGACGGCATCAGAGGACAAGATCCGCCACCTTTACAACGTTGAATTCCCATATGCTGACCGTCCTATTGCACTTGTACAGAACGGTCATGAGGATATATTTGTCAACTTCAAGACTCATAAAACAGAGAAGAAACAGGAGCGAAAGCAGAACACACAGGCCCGTGATTGGAACCAATCATCGGCGGCAACGGCTTATGTTCTGGATCATCAGCTCTATGTTACCGACCCAAACGGCACAGATCATCAGCTGACAAAGGATGGTTCACGTGATATTGTCTATGGACAAAGCGTCCACAGGGATGAGTTTGGTATCAACGGAGGACTCTTCTGGAGTCCGAAAGGCAACCGTCTTGCCTTCTACCGCATGGACCAAAGCATGGTTAATGACTATCCACTTGTTGACATTCCAGAGCTTGATTGGAAGCCAGCCAAGGGCGAATCACGTGCAGCAAAGGCTGATCCTATCAAATATCCTATGGCAGGAGAGACCTCACACAAGGTCACTGTGGGTGTCTATGACCTGTCAACTGGCAAGATAATCTACCTCCAAGCAGGTGATCCTACCGACCGTTACTTCACGAATATAGCATGGAGTCCAGATGAGAAGACCATCTATATGTTTGAAGTAAACCGTGATCAGAACGATTGCAGACTGGTTTCTTACGATGCAACAACAGGTGCTAAGCTGAAAGAACTGTACCATGAGACGGATGAGAAGTTCGTTGAACCACTTCATCCTATCCAGTTCTTACCATGGAACAAGGACCAGTTTATCCTGCAAACTCAGAAGGATGGCTACAATCACATCTATCTTTTCGATAAAGAAGGACGCCAGATCAAACAGTTAACAAGCGGAAAATGGGTTGTATTAGACGTCTTGGGCTTCAACAAAAAGCTGAAAAGCATCGTCTATGCATCCAGTGAATGCAACCCAATACAGCGTAACACGTGGATGGTTGACGTCAATTCGGGCAAGAGAACACTCCTTGACAATGGCAAGGGATACCATTATGCACGCCTCAATGCGGCTGGTGACGCACTGATCGACAGTTACAGCGAGCCTACAGTGCCCCATGCTTACGAGCTCATCACACTGAACACGAAGCCACAACGCCATCATTATTTCACGGCTCCAGACCCTTGGAAGGGATACAAGGTGCCTGAATACAGCAATGGAACCATCAAAGCAGCTGACGGAACAACCGATCTCTACTGGAGAATGGTGAAACCTGTCGACTTCGACCCTACAAAGAAGTACCCAACAGTCATCTATGTATATGGCGGACCACATGCTCATAACGTAGATGCAACGTGGCATTGGGGTTCAAGAGGATGGGAAACATACATGGCACAGAAAGGTTATTTACTCTTTATATTGGACAACAGAGGCAGTGATAACCGTGGAAAGGCTTTCGAACAGGCTACTTTCCGCCATCTTGGACAACAGGAAATGAAGGATCAGATGGAAGGTGTGAAGTATCTTAAGTCTCTTCCATACGTTGATCAGAACCGTATTGGCGTACACGGATGGTCCTTTGGCGGTTTCATGACAATCTCTCTTATCACCAATTATCCTGATGTCTTCAAGGTAGCAGTGGCTGGTGGACCAGTAATTGACTGGAAATGGTATGAGGTTATGTATGGGGAACGTTACATGGATACCCCACAGACCAATCCAGAAGGCTATGCTCAGACCTCTCTTCTGCCCAAGGCTAAGGACCTAAAGGGTAAGCTTCAGATCATCATCGGACTGAATGACCCTGTCGTAGTACCACAGCATGCCTACTCATTCCTCAAGGCTTGTATCGCAGCTGGTACACAACCCGACTTCTTTGTCTATCCGGGTGAGCCGCATAACATGCGTGGTCATCAGAGTGTACACCTACATGACCGTATCACTCAGTACTTCGAGGACTATCTCAAGCCACTCTCTGCACCTGCAGAAAAGAAGGCTGAATAGTCATCCAAAGACTGTCTGGCGGAGTTCCGTACCCCGCCAGACATTACGAACAAAGACACATCTTAATATTAACAACAATATAACAGCCCACGTACAGTAAGCCTGTACACCTCCATGTCAGAGGGTTGGGACGACGATTTATGAAAATACTGCTTTTAGGAAGCGGCGGCAGAGAGCACGCCTTAGCATGGAAGATCGCACAAAGTGCGAAGTGTAGCAAGCTATTCATCGCTCCAGGAAACGCTGGAACGGCTGAAGTTGGCGAGAATATAGCCATTGGTGTAAACGAATTCGACCGTCTCAAGGACTTTACCATCAAGGAAAAGGTCGACATGGTGGTCGTTGGACCGGAAGATCCATTGGTAAATGGTATCTATGATGCCTTCAAGGAAGATGCTCGCACAGCCACAATCCCTGTCATCGGACCATCGAAGGCAGGTGCAGTATTGGAAGGTTCGAAAGACTTTGCCAAGGCTTTCATGAAGCGACATGGTATTCCTACAGCTGCTTACGAGACCTTTGACGGTACAACCATCGAAGAAGGAATGCGCTTTTTAGAGACTTTGAAGGCGCCTTACGTACTGAAAGCAGACGGACTGGCAGCCGGAAAGGGTGTTCTTATCCTACCAACTCTGGAAGAGGCAAAGCACGAATTGCGTGAGATGCTGGGTGGAATGTTCGGCAATGCGTCTGCTAAAGTCGTCATAGAGGAGTTCCTTTCTGGTATAGAATGTTCTGTTTTCGTCCTGACGGATGGTTCTCACTATCAGATTCTGCCTGAGGCTAAGGACTATAAGCGCATCGGTGAGCATGACACAGGGCTCAACACAGGTGGTATGGGTAGCGTTACTCCCGTTCCTTTTGCCACGAAAGAGTGGATGAAGAAGGTGGAAGATCGCATCATCCGCCCTACTGTTGAGGGTTTGAAAGCCGAGAACATAGATTACAAAGGCTTCATTTTCTTCGGTCTTATCAATGTAGAAGGCGAGCCAATGGTCATCGAATACAACTGTCGGATGGGCGATCCAGAGACAGAAAGCGTCATGCTCCGACTGAAGAGCGACCTTGTCGACCTCTTCGAAGGGGTTGCTGAAGGCAATCTCAACGACCGAAAGGTGGAATTCGACAATCGTTCTGCTGTCTGTGTGATGCTCGTCAGCGGTGGTTACCCAGAGAAATACGCCAAGGGTTACCCCATCACTGGCATTGAGAACGTGACAGATTCCGTTGTCTTCCATAGTGGTACAGCTCTCAAAGACGGTAACATCGTCACTGCAGGAGGGCGTGTCATCGCCGTTTCTTCCTATGGGAACAACAAAGAAGAGGCACTGAGCAAGAGTTTTGATGCCGCACAGAAGATTGATTTTAAGGATAAATACTTCAGAAGAGACATTGGTCAGGACCTATAGAGAGTGCTCTCTGACTATGGGATGGGCACATTGCTGAGGGTCTGCAGAGGGCAGATGACACCGTGAGCAGCCGCATCCCGCTTACGATTATGCAAAAGAAAAGAATACAAAACAGGATATCCGAAAGCCGTTGGACACTACCCATAGTAGTGTCAACGGCTTTTATTGTTTGGTTAATAGCGGCATTACACACCCGAAACGTCGTCCTATCAGGCGGCACTGCGCTCCTTTCAACCTATCTGATGGTGGAGTTGAACAATGCCAATGCCCTCATCCGCATCTATAGTAGGATGGTTTCTTGTGCCTTTGTGGTGATGGCAACCATACCCGTCTTCCTGTTTCCGTCCCACCAGATGGCGTTTGTCATGCTCGGATTCGTTGGGTTTTACACCCTCGCCTTCCGTTCTTACCAGGATATTCAGTCTCCCGGACACACGTTTTATGCCTTCCTTTGTATCGGAGCAGCAAGCATTGAATGGGTACAGGTGCTTTTCTTCCTACCCTTCCTGTGGCTTATCATGCGCGTAAACCTGCTCTCGATGAGTCTTCGGAACTTCGTTGCATCTCTCTTAGGCATCATTCTTCCCTATTGGTTCTACACCGCTTACCTTGCCATGAGGGGCGACCTGATGACCTTCATAGACCATTTCTGCGAGCTGGCAGTGTTCGGTAAGCCATTCGACCTAACCATACTGACACCCAACAGGATAATACTTCTGGTTTATGTGTTGCTTTGTGGACTGATAGGTATCATCCATTTCCTCGACCAGAAGCGAAGTGACAGTATCCGAACCCGACTCTTTTATCAGGTGTTCATCAATATCTTCCTTATTGCGACAGCCTTTCTTTTCCTGCAACCACAGCATTATGATGCCCTTATCGGCGTACTGATTGTTGCCACGGCACCTCTCATAGCCCATTTCTTTGCACTGACACACGGAAGGATAACAAACTGGATGTTCAAGATTCTATCAGTCTCTGCCATCCTCATAACACTCTATAACTTATGGATTTTCTTACACACATCCTTTTAGACTACGGCTATTGGGGTATGTTTCTCTCGGCTTTGCTTGCCGGAAGTGTACTCCCTTTCAGCAGTGAGGTGGTATTGGTGGGTCTGATAGCAAGCGGACTCGACCCCATTCTCCTGCTCATCTATGGTACAACGGGTAATGTCATGGGCGGCTTAATCAACTATGGTTTAGGCAGAATGGGCAAGTTGGAGTGGTTACAACGTTACTTCCATGTGAGTCAGAAGTCGCTCGATCGTGCCCAACGGTTCATGGCGGGCCGTGGCTCATGGATGGGATTCTTTGCTTTTCTGCCCATCATCGGTAGTGCCATCACTGTCGTTCTGGGTTTGACACGTGCCAATATCGTCATCACCATCCTCAGTATGACCATCGGAAAAGCCATCCGTTACGCCATCATCATATGGGGTACAGGCATTTTTACGTGACACATTGCACGTGTTTTCATCATAGAACCAGCGTGTTTACACGACATAACCAACTTGGTTACATCCTATAAAGAGTAATTGGGCACACCGTTTTGCCTTTTTACTCTTTTATTTTTTACCCTTCAAAGCAGCTTTTTACCGTTTTTCGCGTTTACCCTTTTTCTTTCCGAGTTGCTTTTTTATCTTTTTATGTGTTCAAATTTGAAGTCTTAACTGATGCGTTTACGGGGTGAAAAACAGACAAGTCATACGCTTAGTTGACGTGTTTACAAATTAACAAACAAACGAGTTATGCGCTCAGTTGACGTGTTTACAAGTTAACAAACAGACGGGTTATACACTCAGTTGACGTACTTACAAGTTGACAAACAGACCATTTAAATGTGATAAGCCAGTATTTGGGATTCTAAATCTTTACCCCTTGCGAATCGATAAATACCCTATAAGTCCGTTTTCTCCACCCTTTTATATCCCCAACACACTTCATTCTGTACCCCGCCAGGCACATCCCCTCCTTTCTTATCCCACCGTTTCCTCTCACATCCCCTCCTTCGGAGGGGCTTGGGGAGGCCGCTTCTCTTTGGTGTTTGTTTTTTGTTTTTGTCAATTTCTTTCCTTCCTGCTTTCCCCATCTACGCCCTTTTGCCTTCTAAAAGACGCCCTTTTACATTGCAAAAGGGCATCTTTTGATGTGTAAAAGGGCATGTTTTGCAACGCAAAAGGGCACCTTTTACAAGCCTCTTTATAACCCCTTGATATCTTGAAGGTTACAAAGGCGGTTTTTCACAATTATCCTTCATTTTACAATCATCATCCTTCTGACATTTGTAAGATTATTTCATCACGGATAACAAATGACCATTCAGCCTCATTTTATCAGTCTTCCCCACGCTCTTCCCTACGGAAACAGAGGCAAAAAAACGCATATTCCCGTCGTCCCCGACCCACCCCATTCATACAGAAGAGGCTGCCAGTGGCTTAAAAAAACCAAATATACCCACCTTTACTACTTCTATTTCAATAGAAATCAGTAACTTTGCATGTATGAAGATTAAATATATATTAATTATCATAACTTGTCTGCTCACATTTAACAACGCAAAGGCACAATACAACATACAATGTGAAGACACCTGCAGCCATATCCACGGACTGGATATGAGTCATTATCAGGGTGATGTATGGTGGGAGACTGTGGCTCAAAACAGCAACCATAAGCTTAATTACGTATATCTGAAAGCTTCAGAAGGAGGCTCAAGAATCGACCAACGTTACCTTGATAACATCGAGGCAGCACAACGATACGGCATGAACGTGGGTTCATACCACTTCTATCGGCCTGCTCAGCCACAGGCAGAACAGCTTAGGAACTTCCGCATGCAGTGCCGTCCGCAGGATCAAGACCTCATTCCTATGGTCGACATAGAGACAACGGGAGGACTAAGCAGGGAGGACTTACGAGACAGTCTGCAGAAATTCCTCGTGCTCATGACGCAGGAATACGGTGTACGACCGCTCGTTTACACTTACACGAACTTCTATGACCGATACCTCAGTGGGGCATTGGACGGATATAAACTATTCATTGCGCAGTACACAACACGTGAACCCGTGCTGCAGGACGGCAGAGACATCTTTGCATGGCAGTACACCGGAAAAGGCAGAATCAACGGTGTGAACGGCTATGTGGACAAGAGCCGACTCATGGGAAAGCACAGTATGCGCGAACTAAGATACCGACGACGGCGATAAGACACGCCGTCTGGCATCATCAGACTTTTTTAACCATCACACTAACGAATAAGATACTCTAAAGAAAATGATAATTAAATGTCCTGAATGTGGCCATCAAGTGAGCGATAAGGCACCTGTATGCCCAAGCTGTGGCGTAGAGATTGCCGGACATCTCATCAAATGTTCCAACTGTGGAGAGCTCTATCTCAAGGAGGAAGGGATGTGTCCGAACTGCCACCATACGGAGACAGGGCACCATGACATGGGGTCAGCTTCAAAGGAAGAACCCATGCAGAAACCCGTAGAACCAACTGATTCAACTGAAGAACAGATACCAATGGAGGTCGTAATGACCGAACCAACGGACAACGAAGAGGCTCCCCAGAAGGAGAATGAAGACGAGGAAGAGACGGTGGATGCCGACTTCATCATGGACGATAACGCCGATGAGGAGGTTATAGCAGCTGCTGAAAGAGTCGTAAAGAACCATGACGACGACGAGAAACAGAAGCAACAGAAGCGCAGTCACAGCTCGCTTGCCATCTCTCTGCTCATCGCTATCATCACGGCAGGTATACTGTTGTTCCTCTATAATCAGGGAGTTAACAAGAACAGAACCCACGAAGAGCAGGATGCTTACGCACAGGCGATTGGCAGTAATGAACCAACCGTGTTGCAGGATTACTTGGAAAACAATCCTGATGCACCGAAAACGCATCGTGACAGTATCTCTGCACGGTTGAATTCGCTACAGAATGACACGCAGGAGTGGACAAGCATGATGACAAGTAACTCTAAGGAGGCTTATCAGGAATATCTCTCCAAACATCCTAACACGCCTCATCGCAAGGAATTACTTGCCAAGATTGACGAGATTGACTGGGCTGCAGCAGTGGCAAAGGGCAGCGAAGACGCTTTCTTAGGCTATAAAGCGCAACATCCAGATGGTGCACATAGCAAGGAAGCAGACGAGAAACTGAAGGTTTTGCTTGTACATACGGCAACAGAAGGTGACAAATCAAAGGCGGTTAGCGTGCTGCGTCAGTTGTTACAGGGTATGAACAGCAAGAGCAGTGATAAGATTGCAGGGGCTGTAGCATCACAACTGAACTTCCTCGGAGCAGGTGGTGCAACGGCAAAAGATATTCAGAAGTATATGAAAGACAAGCTTTACCAGGCTGACGTGAAGACCATTAACTGGCATCTGGGCTCACCTGCTGAAGTAACAAAGGAAGGTGACAACGACGAAGAGCTGAAGGTAAAGGTTCCTGCAACGCTGGATATCGACCGTCAAGGTGGTAAGTCGAAACGCAATTATGTTATCTCTGCTACGATCAAGGGCAACAGAATAACACAAGTAAACTGGCGTTAAGGGCTTACACAATCGTATGCCTATGGGCAAAAGAACTATTAAATGGGGGCAACCATTCAAGGGTTTCATACGCATAAACCTTGTGATGGTTGCTCTGTTGGTTATTATCAATCAGGCAATCATTGCTTTTCTAAACGCTGATCTGCATGCGCTGGTGGACGGAGAGATGCTTCTCTACGCCGCACCTATCGCTGGATTCTATCTTGTAAGCAGTCTGTTGACATGGCGGTGGAGCAATCACCACTGGGCGGTAATGGCTTTTCTGGAAATCATGTTTGCCAACGGTTTAAATCTCATATACATCACTCTCATCGCTATACTTGATAACGTTGACCTGCTATGGGGTTCCTTCTTCCTCACTGTTGCCATGGCTTTACTCGCTATCTTCATCACCCCTACATGCTATTACTTCATGCGCCAATCCTACAAAGAGCCGGGATCGTGACAGACAAAGACGCCGAACAAGGATGGCAAAGATTATAAACATGAAAAGCAAAGACACAGAACATTATAAACATGAAAAGCAAAGACACAGAACTGGGAGGACAAAGATTATAAACATAAAAGACAAAGACACAGAACAAGGATCGCAAAGACTATAACCGTGAAAGGCAAAGATACAGCACAGGGATAGCAGAGATTATAAATATAAATAGGTATAGGCACTAAACAGGATTAGATAAGACTATAAACGTGAAAAGCAAAGATACTGAACCGGGATAGCAGAGACTGTAAATATAAATAGGTATAGATACTGAACAGGATCAGATAAGACTATAAACATGAAAAGCAAAGATACTGAACTGGCATTGCAAAGACTATAAACGTGAAAGACAAAACACCAAAGAATAAATACCAAGAAGCCCCACCCCATTACTCCATCCACCCCCTCGTAAGGAACGAAAGAGCAAGAAAGCAGAAGCAAAAGTGAGCAAAATAGGCGCAAAATATCAATAAAATTTTATCCTTAGAAGACTAATGCCTATCAAAAGATAAAGCGATCGCCTGTGAAGGTCATCGCTTTTTTTTGATGATTGTAAACAAATAACCCAAAGATTATCCTTCACTTTGTTGTAAATTAAACAGTAGAGTGCACATGAGTGTGCAATGATTAGTAAATGACAATAAAGAGAACCAGGAATAATCTTATAAAGCATAAGAAATAACAACAAAAAAGCGGTGAGTTGCAATACTATCGCAACTCACCATGGATTATTCCCCCCTAAATAAGTCCATTGTTCAGACTCATCGCTATAAGCTTTGCAATGAACAAGGAATAACAAAAATAATGGCTAAAAACCTTAAGAACTTTTCTTTTTACGGTTTGCTAAGAAGTTAGTGTATATCTTCTTCACCTGTGGAGCAAGGAAGATGATACCTATAAGGTTAGGAATGACCATCAAACCATTGAAGGTGTCGGCTAACTCCCATACCAAATCAGCTGCGAAAAGACAGCCCAAGAAGACAAATCCTACTACCAATGCACGATAAGCAAGGATTCCCTTCTTACCAAACATGAACTTGATGTTCATCTCAGCAAACATATACCAGCCGATAATCGTGGTGAAAGCAAAGAAGATTAGACTGATGGCAAGGAAAACAATTCCACCTTCACCAAAAGCTATCTCGAAGCCTTGCTGCGTAATAGCAACCGACTTCAATGCTGTATTATGATAAGAACCGGTAAGCATGATGACGAAAGCTGTTGAGGTACAAATGAGTACTGTGTCAACAAATACACCTGCCATGGCAACGAAACCCTGCTCTGAAGGATCCTTAACATCAGCCAAAGCATGCGCATGTGGGGTGGAACCCATACCTGCCTCATTAGAGAACAAACCACGAGCAACACCATAACGAATGGCATACTTCATCACTGTACCAGCTGCACCACCGGCTGCTGACTGGAGAGAGAAGGCATCGTGGAAGATGGTACGGATGACTGAAGGCAACTGATCAGCAAACATATAGATGATAATCAGTGAACCGACAATGTAAACAATAGCCATGAAAGGTACTAAAAGCTCTGCAATAGCAGTGATTCGACGCTGTCCACCAATGACAACCACTGCCACAACAGCTGCAAGAATAATACCTATTATATAAGATGGGATGTGGAAAGCATTCGTCAAAGCAATAGAAATGGAGTTGGCTTGCACCATATTACCCACAAAACCAAGGGCTATGACAATGGCAACAGAGAAGAAAACTGCCAGCCACTTACTGCCAAGACCATAGTAAAGATAGTAAGCTGAACCACCAACCGTCTCACCATGAAACTCTTTCTTGTACTTCTGGGCAAGCACAGCCTCGGAGAAGATAGTACTCATACCCAACAAAGCTGATACCCACATCCAGAAAATAGCACCCAAACCACCCGTGGCAACGGCAGTAGCAACACCACCAATATTACCCGTACCGACCTGAGCTGCTACGGCAGTAGCCAATGCCTGGAAAGAGTTTACCTTCTTTTCACCTGGCTTTTTCTTCTTAAAAACGGGACCAAAGGCATACTTGAACGCCAAATTCAAATGGCGAATTTGTGGGAAACCAAGGTAGACGGTATAGAAAATACCAACTCCTAAAAGCGCATACATGAGAAAACTGTTCCACAGAAACTCATTAAAAGTCTTTACATAGTCTAATGGACTCATCGTCAACATTGTTTAGATATTAGTAATAGATTGGCAGTATAAAACCGCTCAAATAGTAATTTTCGAACTCGGTAAATAGAAATTTATGCCGCAAATATAGTATTTTATCTTTTAGCAAACAACTATCAACACATTTTTTTTACCATAAAAATGTTAATTACATGCGGAAAATAGCATGCCAAAAATGAAAAAATAAAATGAATATAAGGGACAAAAAACAAATTTGCTGTCACTTCCGTCACAGCTTTTGGGCATACAAACTCCTAAAAATAAGCCCATTACACGAAGTGTTAAAAGTGACAGCAAATTAAAACAAAACTCTATTAGGGGGTTAAGCATTACCCAACAAAGATTTAATCTGTACCCTAAGGCGTAAAGCAAAGCTTATTATTTAAAGAAATAAGATCGCAAAGGAGTACCTCTTTGCAAATACATAGCTTTTTGATCCTATCCTAAACTATTAATATATATTGTTTGATGACAAGGTGAACAATAGCTTTTATTTTCACTAAACATTGATTAGAATATCTCCACAAGCCCTGAATCAATCGCTTTTATCACCCAACAAGACACCTTTACAATCTTATTTTCTATAATTATTTATCCTTTAAAATTTGTTATTTGATTGATAAATGAATACCTTTGTATCATAAAATATAACTAAACAAAAAGACAAAACTATGTTAGAAACATTATTCGCAGCCTACATCGGCTACAAAACCGTTGACACAATCCTCACAGGTGGAAAGAAGAAAAAAGGTAAAAAACGTAAGAAATCAGACTACCACGATGCTCCTTCTTGGTTCCACGACCATGGAAAAGACCTCTGATATTACTGATTCTTACATCCCAATAGAACAGTAATATACAAAATACTTGTAAGGTCTATTTCCTGTTACAAAAGGAATATGCTTATGAATATAAATCAGAAAGACTTCTTGAATATACTGGAAGAACATAACCGATTGGACTTTCAGAAACAAATAGACTATAATAAGTATTATCTATATTCCATTATAACGCATTCAACTGCCATTGAAGGATCAACAATGACAGAAGTAGACAATCAACTGCTCTTCGATGAAGGTCTTACTGCTAAAGGAAAAAACATCATAGAACACAATATGAACCTTGACTTAAAAGCAGCTTACGAGAGGAGTATGGAACTGGCGGAAGGGCATACACCTTTCTCTATTGGAATACTTAAACAGTTGGCTGCGCTTGTTATGAGAAGAACAGGTGGGCAGATTCATGGATTGAATGGTTTATTTGATTCTTCAAAAGGAGATTTACGTCTTGTGAATGTGACAGCTGGGGCTGGAGGAAAGACATATATGAATTTCCAGAAGGTTCCACATAAGATGGAAGATCTCTGTAGAGAAGTCAATGAAAGAAGGAAAGAACTGTTAGAAAGTCCTGATATATACGAACAGTATAAGTTGAGTTTTATTGCTCACCTGAAACTCGTTACGATACATCCATGGGTAGATGGAAATGGAAGAATGGCGAGATTAATCATGAATCATCTTCAACATGAATTCGGACTGCTCAAAAGTAAAGTGCTAAAAGAGAATAAGGATGATTATATAAAAGCATTAAAAGCTTCACAAGAGGAAGAAAACGAGGTCCCTTTCCTGGAGTTTATGTTTGAGGAACATGCAAAGAACCTCCAGAAAGAAATCGAAAACTATAAACTCTCTATGGAAAATGATGAAGTGGTGTAACCACAATGACGTTTTCATTGTTAGAAAAAACAGATTAAAAGAACTTTATCACATATAATAATATAAATATTACCAATATGAAGAAAATATTAATAATAATGGCACTTGCTACAATGACAATAGTAGTAAATGCACAGAATAAAGTGACAAGTGCTAAAGTTGCACCAGAAATGGTATATTACTATACGAGCTTTAATGTAGTAAGAATGAGAGAAACATCAAAAGGGAAAGATGTATATGTTCCCTCAATAGGTGATAATAAAACTATACAAATGAATTTATGTAAAGACTCTGAAGGGAAAACTATTTATTTTGATGTTCCTTTGAATGCCTTTAACTGGATAACAAGCCAAGGGTGGGAACTCTGGAATCATGATGATAATTACAATGCAATACAAAGGTGGGTTATAAGAAAGAAAGTAACAAAAGAGGAATTAAATAGATTGATTAAAGAAGATTTGGAAACATCGAATAGTATAGAAAGTATTCCTTCCGCTGTGGATGAATTAAGATCTCGAATGAAATAAAATCACTATATAAAAGGAACTTCCATAAAGGAGTTCCTTTTTTATTTATCAAGAATTTCTATATCATTATCTCCAAAGATAAGACACATTACCTGATCTCATTTATATTTCTTATCTGCAATAATGCTTTGGGAGATTGATCCTGTAAAATCACGTACTCTTGTGGTAGCAATAACAATAATTATATATAGTAGAACAAATCTACCGATGCAAAGGTATATAATTAATATTAAACTCCAAAATCTAAACTTCTTTTTAGAGTTAACTAATATTAAAAGAACCGTTGTGATTCGCTTAAAAATACGTGCCCTTGTGGTAGCAATAACAATAATTATATATAGTAGAACAAATCTACCACTACGTAAAAGAAGAAAAGGGGATAAGAAAAACATAAAAAAATAAGGCCGCTAAAGAACGACCTCGGGGTGGTACACGATCTTTCGACCCTGTCCCTAAACCATATTATTATGATCTGATGCAAAGGTATATATTTAATATTAAACTCCAAAATCCAGTTCTCTTTTTAAAGTTAATTAACATCAAAAGAACCGTTGTGATTCGCTTTAAAATTAGTATCTTTGCATTATTAGACACAACCATTCTGTGAAGCTGGACGAGTGACTGCGTGTTGTGATTTGCTTTAAAATTAGTATCTTTGCATTATCAGACACAACTTCATAAAGAAAGACTTGCCACTTCCTGAGTTGTGATTTGCTTTAAAATTAGTATCTTTGCATTATCAGACACAACAAGATATAGAAGAAGAAGAAAAATTAGCAGTTGTGATTTGCTTTAAAATTAGTATCTTT
>QWBZ01000751.1_pt1 | contig 20713 bp, 20 predicted proteins | sample 1972441 | NCBI WGS metagenome assembly QWBZ01 (sample SAMN09866721, study PRJNA288562) | Human oral metagenome isolate term6_saliva, whole genome shotgun sequencing... | isolation source: mouth | host: Homo sapiens | place: USA: California
ATTAGGACAGATGATGGCTATTTTATTCCTAAAAAAAATAAAAAACTTCAAAGGGAAATTTCTGAAGATTTTCAAAAATATGCAGATGCTCAGATTATTGAGTTAGAGTATAGAATGTATGTTGGATTTAGGGCAAAGCAGCTAAAGTCAGATGACATTGTGCTAGTGATTGATAGAAATGAATTTTTAGCAATGGCTGATATTGTTGATGAAAAATATTCAGAAAAGGTGAATATTAATGTGAGTGATAAAATAAAAAAAGTTCGTAAAATTGGTGTGGATGTTAATATAAGATCTGCTGGAAATGAACTTTTTAGTGTAAATTTCAATATTGAGGGAATTGATGAAAGAGATGTTGAAACAGTTCTGGAATCAGTAAGAAATGAAGAGAAATTTGTGACATTGTCAAGCGGTGAACTTGTGAAAATTGCCAATAGGAGCACTGAAGAAATGGTTGGAATCGTTGATGCAATGAACGATTTGAGAATTGGTGAAAATAAAATTTCTAAAATAAAGGCATTGCAGCTGGCACAGGTTTCTAGCAGTATTAACAAGGAATTGAATGAAATTGAAGAATTTAAGCAGCTTTTTCAGAAAATAAAAAAACGTGAAAATAAAGAGCCATCAAACATAAAGGTAAAATTATTTCCATATCAGCAAATTGGGTTTAATTGGCTCAAAAATATGTATGATATTGGATTTGGCGGAATTTTGGCGGATGATATGGGACTTGGGAAAACTTTGCAGGCGATTTCGCTTATTTCGGAAATTCAGCTGGAAAATGAGGATTTGCTTGGAATAATTATTGTTCCGACTTCGCTTTTACATAACTGGAAGGAGGAGTTTTATAAATTTTCGGATATAAAGCCGATTCTTGTAGAAGGAAATGCTGAAACAAGGAAAGAATTGATTGAAAAAACTGAAAGAGGAATTTTGATAACGACTTATCAGACTTTTAGAAATGATGTGAAAAATTATAACGACAAGAAATTTGATGTGGCGATATTGGATGAAGCGCAAAATATAAAAAATGTATCTTCTCTTGTAAAGAAAGCGACAGGCAAGTTAAAAAGCGCTGTAAACTTTGCTTTGACAGGTACTCCAATTGAAAACAGCATTATGGAACTTTGGTCGATTTTTGACTTTATTTTGCCTGGTTATCTTGATAACATAACAAAATTTAGAAAAAAATATAAAAATTCATTAAATAATCCAGATTCAAAAAAAATATTTAATTTGAAAAATATAGTTTCTCCATTTATTCTGCGAAGAACAAAAGACGAAGTGCTGACAGAATTGCCTGAAAAAGTTGAAAATAATATGATTGTAGAATTGAGCAAAGAGCAGAAAAAGCTGTATATGGCTTATGTTAAAAGGGCGAAGAAGGAGCTTAGGGAATTTGACAAGGAGGAAAATAACAATTTAAAAGTTTTGGCAATTTTGACAAAATTACGGCAAATTTGTAATTCACCACAATTATTTGATGAAAATTATACTGGGGAAGTTGCTAAAATTGAGTTGTTAAAGGAATTAATGCCTGATATTTTATCAAATGGACATAGAATACTTATATTTTCACAATTTTTAGGAACATTGGAAGAAATAAAGGAAGAATTGGAAAAAGAAAAAGTAGAATATTTTTACATTGATGGAAGTGTAAAGTCCAAAGAAAGAATGGAAATTTCTAAAAAATTCAATTCAGGCGAAGGGCAAGTTGTTTTAATTTCCCTGAAGGCTGGAGGAACAGGATTAAATCTAACTGGAGCAGATGTCGTAATCCACTATGATCCGTGGTGGAATTTTGCTGTGGAAAATCAGGCAAGCGATAGAGCCCACAGAATTGGTCAGAAAAAGAGTGTTCAAGTTATTAAGCTTATAACTGAAGGAACAATTGAGGAAAAAATAATAAAAATTCAGGAGAATAAGCGGGCTTTGAGTGAAAATATCTTAGGGAAAGATAGCGGAAATAATAAGGATTCAAAAGAAATTTTTGAGATGGATGAGAAGGAATTGATGGAGCTTTTGAGTTTTGAAAAATAATTTGTTTAATAAAATAAAAAAAATAATTTCTTATAATGTTGACAATTCTGAGAAAAAGTGATATACTAGTTAAGTCATACTAGCCGGGGAGTTAGCGGTGCCCTGTATCTACAACCCGCTTTAGTAGAGGTGATGTCAAATTTGAGGGAAGTTTTAGTGTCAACGTCTTATTTCAAGAGTGTTGAGAAAATAGTCCCATATTGTAGAGAGTTAGCGAAACGTGTCAGGTCGGGAACGAAGCAGCACTAAGTTAATTTCTTTAGGTTTATGGGGTAGCTGTTTTTGAGCTTTTGACTTAAGAAACGGATGGTAGAACCTTTTCGAGAGTTTGACGTATGACTTTTTATTTCTTTTTAACTACAAACGGAGGTTTCAATGAAAGTAGTCGAGTGGGATAAAAAAGGGAATATTGGTAATATTTTAATAGAAATATTGGAGGCAGATCCAAAATTTTCTTTTAATAAGAAAAAGGAAGATATATTTTTTTTATGCAATAATGAAGATTTATACGGTTATGCAGTTCTTAGTTTAGGTAATATTGCGGAACTGAAAAAAATATTTATTTTACCGAAATTGAGAAATAATGGATATGGGACGTTTTTTTTGAAACATATGATTAATTGGCTTACAAATAGAAATTTTGATTCACTAATCGTAACTAATCATAAAAAAATGAATAATTTTCTTGAAAAACAGCGGTTTATAAGAACACAAGACGGATATATCTTGAATAATTTAAGAGAAGGAAAAAAGCAGGAAGAAAATATGCTTTTTATTTCAAAATTTGCAATTTGTGTAAATATTATTTTAGCTTTATTAAAAATTGCAGCTGGAAAGATTTTTTTCAGTATGTCGCTGCTTTCAGACGGGTTAAATTCATTTTCAGATTTGATTACAAATATTTTAGTTATTGTAGGATTAAAAGTTGGAAGCAATCCTGAAGATAAAGAGCATCCTTTTGGGCATGGAAAGATAGAGTCAGTTTTTAGTGTGATAATTGGGACATTTATAATGATAACAGCTTTTGAGCTGATAAAGGATAATTTTTCAAAATTGACATCTCTTAGCAGTGAAAGTAATTTGAAGATTACAGTTATTCCAATAATTGTAACAATTTTAGCGATATTAATAAAAATATTTCAATTGTCTTTTATGAAAAAAAGGGTAAAAAAATATAATAATTCATTAATAAATTCGTTGCTTACAGATTATAATTCAGATATTGTAATTTCTGTTTCTGTTTTAGCCGGACTGTTTTTATCAAGGATTCATCCTGTATTTGACACAATTGTAGGATTTATCGTGTCAATCTATATTATAAAAAGCGGTTATGAGCTGATAAAGGAAAATTCATTAATATTGCTGGATTCGCAAGATGATGAATTAATCGAAAAAATACGTTCTGAAATATTGCAGTTTAAAGAAATTGAAAATGCACATGACTTTAGAATGACTACTTCTGGAAAAGATATTTATATATTTGCTGATGTGAGGATGGATAAAAATAAAACAATTGAAGAAGCGCATGATATTACAAATAAAATTTCCAAAAAAGTTAAACATAAATATAAAAATATAAAAAGGCTTTTGATTCATATTGAACCTATGTATGAAGATGATTAAGTTTGTTGGAATAAAAAAACTGTACTTATCGTATTTTTAGACTTTTACAAATGACTATAATATAAAAATATAAAGGAGATATAGTAAAATGATAGAAAAAATAAAACATGAGAAATATAAAATTTTAAAACGAAATATTATTGAAGATTCTGATTTTACAAAGGAAACGATGTTTATTCTTATTTGTGCAATGATTATTGCTTCGATAGGTTTAAATACAAATTCTGTTGCTGTAATTATTGGAGCTATGCTGATTTCACCATTAATGTCGCCAATTCAATCAATAGGATTGGGGCTGTCAAATGGAAATTTAAAAAGAGTCTATATGTCGCTTTTTAGGCTGGGAATTTTTATATTAATAAGTGTGATAAGTTCCACTTTTTATTTTTTAGTAAGCCCTATAAATGAAGCAACTCCGCAAATATTAGCTCGAACTTCTCCAACTTTATGGGATGTATTAATTGCAATTTTTGGTGGAATTGCAGGAGTAATTGGAAAAACGGAGGAAGATGGCGGAAATGTTGTTCCTGGAGTAGCAATTGCAACTGCATTAATGCCGCCTTTATGTGTAATAGGATTTGGAATTGCTCATGGGAATCTCAAAATTTTTCTTGGAGCAGGATATTTATTTATAATAAATGTATTTTTTATAATGATGGCAACATTAGTTGGTTTGATAATATATTCTGGAAATATTTTTGAAGCAGGACATAAAATTTCAATAAAAAAGCAAATAATATTTTATATAGGAAGTTTAATTGTAATTGTTCCAAGTATATATACAGCGGCAACTTTGGTTCAGGATATAGCAACTGAAAATTCATTAAAAAAATTTATTTCAAAGGAATTAAATAATCATTATGTTTTTGATAATTCTGTTAATAAAAAAGATAAAACTGTTACTTTAAAAATTGTAGGAGAGGCTTTTAAAAAACAGGATATTGAAAAATTAGAAAAAAAACTGGAAAAATATAAATTGAAAAACTACAAATTAAAAATACAGCAGTTATCAAATGAAAAATATTTGACAGCACAGGACTTATCAAAATATTTAAATGAAGAAAAAACAAAAGAAAATACAGAAAGCGTTGCATTACCAAGTAAAAATGAAGATCAGGCAATTTTGGAAAGTGATTTAAAAACTGTTGAAAACGTTTTGTATAAAAATTTTTCAAATAGCATTAGTGGAGTTAAAATTGGGAAACTGATAGATACAAATAATAATGAAAACTTTGTTGTTTTAGTTATTGGAAATGAAACAATGACAGATGAAATTTCTGAAAAAATAAAAAATCTTGAGTTTAATACTGAGAAAAAATATGAAATTATTATTGAAAAAAATAAGCAAGAGAAAGTTAATGCAATATCTAAAGAAAATCAAAAATAAATTTTTGAAAAAAGTAAAATAATAGAAATTCAATAAAAGTTAGAAAAATAATAAAAAATCTTGTGAATAAATGGAAAAAATAGATTAAAGCCTTGACAAATAGCTTTAGATTTATTATAATAGTTTGTATAATGTAAAAAATTATAAGTTTTATAATTCTTTTTACAATGTTAGATTGAAGTATTAATAATATAAAATTTGAAAGGAGTCGATAAATAATGGCAGTACCTAAGAAAAGAACTTCTAAAGCAAAAAGAAATATGAGAAGATCACACGATTCAATCAAAGCTCCAAACATCATCGTAGAAGCTGATGGATCAATAAGAAGACCACACAGATTAAACTTAGAAACAGGAGTTTACAGAGGTAGACAAGTAATAGCTAATGAAGCTACGGAAGCTGAATAGTTTTTCAAAGCAGGATTTATGTCTTGCTTTTTTTTTGATTTTTTAATTTGATAATTTTGTCATTTTGCAGTTGTATTTTTAAGTTTTTTGTGATAGACTTTAGTAGAATAATTTTAAATTTGAAAAATATAAATGGGAAAAATAAAAATAAATCTGAGGTGAGATATGAAAGTTGGGATTTTAGGAACAGGATCTTATGTGCCTGAAAAGATAATGACAAATGATGATTTGGCAAGGATTGTGGATACAAATGATGAATGGATAACAGTTAGAACTGGTATCAAGGAAAGAAGAATTGCAGATGAAAATGAAGCTACATCTGATTTGGCATTTAGAGCTGCTGAAAAGGCAATTGAAGATGCGGGAATAGATAAAAATGAGATTGACTTAGTTATTGTTGCAACAATGACTCCAGATTATGGGACACCATCAACTGCGGCATTAGTTCAGGATAAATTGGGAATAAATGCGGCGGCATTTGATTTAGGTGCGGCTTGTACAGGATTTGTTTATGCCTATTCAGCTGGACATAGCTTTATTGCGGCTGGACTTTATAAAAAAGTGCTTGTTATTGGGGCAGAAACAATGTCAAGAGTAGTTGACTGGACAGACAGGGGAACTTGTATCCTATTTGGAGATGGTGCAGGAGCTGTTGTGCTTGGAGAAGTGGAAAATGGAGGATATTTGGCAAGCCATCTTGTGGCTGACGGTTCTGGAGCAAGTGAACTTTTAGTGCCTGCTGGTGGAACTAAAGAGCCTGTATCAAAGGAAAAAATTGAAAGCAAGGATATTTACTTGAAAATGAATGGAAGAGAGATATTTAAATTTGCAGTAAGAGTATTTCCAGAAACAGTTGAAAATGTGCTGGAACAGGCTAAAATTACTGCAGATGATGTTGATTTATTTATTCCGCATCAAGCAAATATTAGAATTATTGAGTCGATTGCAAAACGATTTAAGCAGCCGCTAGATAAGTTTTTTGTAAATTTGAATAAATATGGAAATACTTCGGCAGGATCAATTCCGATAGCTCTTGATGAGGCGATAAAGGAAGGAAAACTTAAAAAAGGAGATAAGTTTGTTGCTACTGGATTTGGTGGAGGACTGACTTATGGTTCGATTATGGTTGAAATTTCAAAATAATAATTTATAAATATATGATTAAAAAAAATTGTTAAAACTTGTAATTTTAAAAATTTCAGAGTATAATGTAATAGAGAATATTTAAAACTAGATTTATTAGGTTTACTTTATAAATATAAAAATTTCTGAATGTAAAAAATAAAAATTTTTAAATATTAAGGAGGAAAAGTTATGAATTCAAAAATATTTTGGGGATTAGTAATTGTAGTTTTAAGTTTATTTAAGTTTATACCCGAAGATATTATGAAGTACATTGTAAATTATCAGGTAGTAATGATTCTTGTGGGGGCTTATTTCTTGGTTAAAAAGAAGAAACATGGATGGATTTTTCTTTGTGTAGGTGTATATTTGTACATCACTAACTATGTATGGGAAAATTTGCCGCTATTTATGGTTCCATTGATTTTAGGATTAGTTGTTATTGGATTTGGTGTAAAAGAACTTGTTGACAAGAATCAGCTGACTAAGTTCAGTAATAAAAATGCTAAAGAATCAAAGGAAGAAGTAGTTGAAGCAGAAGAAGAAAAAAAATAGTTTTTTCAATTAAAAATTTTGAGTATTAAAAACTAGAAAATTAAGAGGAGAGTCTATATGGCAAAAATTGCTTTTGTATTTCCAGGACAAGGGACACAGTATGCTGGAATGGGTAAAAAGTTATATGATGAAGTAAATGATGAAGATAAAAAAATAATTGATAAGATTTTTGAAAATAATGAGGATGTGAAAAAGGTTATTTTTGAAGGGACAGATGAAGAAATAAAAAATACAAAATATGCACAGCCTGCAATTGCGCTATTTTCAGTTGTCTTAACAAAATTATTAAAGGAAAAGGGAATAAATGCAGATTTTGTAGCTGGACACAGTTTAGGAGAATACAGTTCATTATATGCTGCTGGAGTTTTGAATGAAATTGATACATTAAAATTAATTTCAAAAAGAGGGGAAATCATGAGCAATGCTAATATTAGTGGTGGAATGGCTGCAATATTGGGACTTAGTGCAACAGATGTTGAAAATATCTGTAATGAAATTGATGGAACTGTGGAAGCGGTAAATTATAACGAACCAAAGCAGACTGTTATCGCTGGAGAAAAAGAAGTAATTGAAAAAAATCTCGACTTATTTAAGGAAAAAGGTGCAAGAAGAGCATTGCCACTAGCGGTTTCAGGGCCTTTCCATTCATCATTAATGAAACCTGTTGCCGAAATTTTGAAAAAGGAATTTGAAAATTATACTTGGAACGATCCAACAACTCCAATTATTGCAAATACTACAGCAAATATTTTGACTTCAGCTGAAGATATTAAGAATGAATTGTACAACCAAACATTTGGTCCAGTAAAATGGGTTGACACAATAAATAAACTGGCTGAAAATGGAGTTACAAAGATTTATGAAATTGGACCTGGAAAAGTATTGGCAGGATTGATTAAGAAAATTAATAAGGAAATTGAAGTTATTAATATTGAAAATGTTGAAAATTTATCAAACTTAGTTGACTAATAAATACTTTTTCTTTTAGAAAAACTTTGTTTTGTAAATATAAAAAAATGAAAATCTTAAAAATACAAAAAGTATGAAAAAGACTGGCTTAGAAGTGAATTTCTAAGTTCAGTCTTTTTTTGTTTATAAGGAAATTAAGTTCATATTTTTTATATAAAAAAACTAGAATTTATAAAAAAAAGATTTATTTAAAAAATATTTTAATTTTAATATTGACTTTTATTAAAAAATATAGTATAAATTTATTAAATAAAAATTAATTAAAAGGAGATTAATTATGGGTGAGGTTATAAAAAAGGAAAAAAGTAAAATTGAAAAGATGAAAAGAAGGGAGGCAAGTAGAAAATTAAAGGAAAGAGAAAAAGGGTTTACACTTGTGGAAGTGATTTTAGTAGTGGCGATCATTACGATAATATCGGCGATTGCAGTGCCACAGGTTGGGAAGTATTTGAATAAAGCTAATAGAAGTAAGGTAATCGGGGCGGTTGCAGAGCTTAATAATACGACAACTTCTTGGAGTATTGATCACGGAGGAGATTCGCCTAAAAATTTGCAGGATATTTTGACAGAGCATGGAAATCTAAATAAACTTGGGATTGGGCTGGATAGCAATGGAAAATTTAAAATTGGAAATATTGAAGGAAATGTAGTTTATCAGGATGGAGAGGTTTTTGCTAAGGTTGCTGCGGGAAGTAAGGCGTTTGCGGGGGAAGAAATTAGGAAGTGATGAATTGGGAAATAGTAAATAGCGTAATTGAAGTTGTAAAATATTGTATTTTTTGCAGAATAATTTGGGTTGATGTAAAAAAAAGAATAATTCCTGAAGAAAGTGCCGTTATTTTACTTATTTTAGGACTAATAACAGCAGTTCAAAATGACAATTTGGAAAAATATTATTTGGGAATTTGTGCCTATTCAATGCCGATGATTGTACTTTATATTTTAGAGGATTATTTTGGAAAAATGTTAATCGGCTTTGGAGATGTAAAGCTGATGATGGGGATTGGAGGGCTTCTGGGATATTTTGAAATAGAAAAAGTGTTAAATTTTTATATGATTTTGTATATTTTTTCAGGGATTATTGCTTTTTTATTTTTATTTTTGAAAAAATGGAAAAAGTATGAGTATATTCCATTTGCACCATTTATTGTTATAAGTTATATTATTTTTAGAATTTTTAATAAGTAAAAGCTGGTGAAAATATGAAGAAAAATAAGGGAGAAACGTTAATTGAGAGTCTTATTTCAATGTTTTTTGTTACAGTTGCAATTATTCCAGTTTCAAATTTATTCTTGAAAACATTTCAGACAGATGTGAAGGTGGATGATTTGAATAAAAAAAATGTAAGCATAGAAAATATGATTGAAATAATAAAGGGGAAAAAATATGAGGAAATATTGAATTTTAGCGGAAAATATGAAATTTCAAAAGCAGATGATTTTTATAATAGATTTGCAGTTGAAAAAAAGTATCAGATTTTAAAAAATTTTGAACAAAGGAAGGATAAAAAGGGAAAAATTCAAGAGGATAAGATAAATGTGGAAATAAAGAGGACAGATGGGTATTTTGTAAATGAAACTGGGGAAAGAGAATATATTATTGAAATAAATATTGATAAAATAAAGGATTATTACTTTCCTGATTTTAATAAAAATAGTTAATTATAAAATATAAGGAGGATAATGATTGGGAAAATAAAAAATAAAAAAAATGGGTATTTGCTGGTGGAAATATTAATAAGCATGTTTATATTTTCTGTGCTTGTATTTGTGATTTCTGTATTTCTGAAGCGGATGGTTATTATGGAAAAGGCTAAGAAGGACAGCCAGAAAATGTATGATAAAATGTATTTTTCGATGGATAAAATTGTTTTGGATATAAGAAATAGAGATATTCAGAAGTTTTCTTATGAAGGGGAAAATAATAATATTTTTGTCAGGGAAAATTTCATAATTTTTAAATTGAATGAAATTTTTTATAAAATTGAATATGACAAAGGAAAACTTTTTGTTTCAGATGCTGAAAATAATGGAAAATTTGGAAGTAAGGTGGAAGTAGGGAAATTTGATGAAGCAAAGTTTGAAAAGGTGGGAAAATTGCTGATTATTCGATTAAAGGAAAATAATAAAGAAGATGTCAGGAGATAAAGATTTTTTGTTAGAAAATAATACAAGATATAACTTTTGTTTTTTAAATTAAATAATGAATTTTTTTTTCAAATAATTAAATTTAATATAAATTGAGGTTTTGGATAATGAAAAATAGATATTTTAACGGGATGAGAAATAGAAAATTGGATAGGGGAAAATTAAACTTAAATAAAAAAAGAAATAAAGGGGCAAGTTTAGTTTATGTTTTGGTAATTTTATCAATAATTTCGGCATTTTCAATTAATTTTGTCTATTATGTGCAGCAGAAGAAGGATATGGTATTTTTGAAAAGCCGTAAGGAAAGCAGGGTAGAGAAAAAGTTTTTAGTTCAGAAGGAAAATCAGAATGTGGAAAGAATTTTGGAGAGAGGGATTAGCTTTGATGGAAATTCAATTTTTCTGGAGAATATAGTGAGCTGAAAGTTATTTTTGGAAGGAAAATTTTAGGCGAAGAGATTTTATTTTGTGAAAAAGTTGGGTTTAAGAGAGTGAGCCCGCTGGAAGTGGAGATGAGAGTTCTGGAATCAGAATTTTTATAAATGATTAAACTAGTAAAGGGGGAGTGATGGAAGAAAAAATAAAAATATATATAAGAAATAAAAATAAAATTTATATATTTTTTAATGATGAAATATATTTTTTTGAAAATCAGGAATTGGAAATGGCTTTGGAGTCGTTTTTTGAGGAAAATAACGTTGAAAAAAATGTAAAACTGGCTGTAATTTTGCATTATTCGTATTTTTTGTTTGATAATTTTGATGGAAATGTGGAAGAAACTGGTAAAAGGGAAAATCAGATTGAAGATTCAGGAAAAAAAACTGTAAAATTTGAAAATATTTCAGAAATTTTAAAGAAAAAAATCAATTTTGTAAAAAGGAAAATGGTTATAAATCATTTGGAAAATCAGTTTTTAGATATTTATTTGGATAAAAGGGAAATTGTTAGGATAAAAAACTGCTTGAAAAAGTATTCGGCAGTAATTTCAGAATTGAAAGTGGATTTTGAGACTGTTTATAATTATTATAAGGATGGAAATTTTGAAGTAAGTCAGAATAATGGTTTTGAGAATGAAAAAGTTTCTTTTGAAAATGAAGAAAATTTTCAGGATGTTCATGAAAATACTGAAGAGATTCAAAAAATGGAAATTTTTGGAAATGAAGATGCTGATGAAACTCAAGAAATAGAAATTATTGAAAATACGGATGGCAATAGAAATTTTGGAGAGATAGAGGAAATTGATGTAAATGAGGAATCTTTAGAAAATAAAAATGGTAAAATTGAAATTTTGCAGCTGGGGGAAGAAAATAGTCTTAGGATTTTAATTGAGGATGGGAAAATTATTGAGATTGAAAAAATTGAATTGAAAATTGAAGATGTGGATGATGTTGAAAATTTTGATTTTGGAGATATGGCAGTTGTTGGGGATGGAGAAAACGATGTGAAGGTTATATTTGCAGGGGCAGAACTTTCAGATAGCCTTGATTTTGTGAAGAAAACGGCTATTTTTGATAGGGAAAGTGTGAAAAATATAAAAATTTTAGATGTTGTTATTGCTGGAATTCTTATATTTGCATATTTCTTGATTTATGATTCGATTCCGCTTCAGAAAAAAACTGTGGAAAATGAAGTTATCCAGAAGGAGATAAAGTCGCTGGAGAAGGATTACTTGAAAAGAAAGGCTGAGGAAATTCCTGATTATTCAAAGGAACTTGCGACTCTTCGTGAGATTGATGGTGGGATAAAAAGGCGGGAGTATTATTCAGTAATAAAATTTTTAGTTGAAAATAGCAAAAATGGGATTGATTATACGAAAATTAATTATGAAAAGGCAAAATGGATTGTGCAGGGAGAAATGGAAAATTTTAACAATTTTGAGAGACTTGAGAATAATATTTTAAGAAGGTATCCAAATTCTGAATTGGGATATTTGAAGGATAATGACACGGCAACGGTTTTTGAATATGTGATTGAGCCATTTCAAAATTAAAAAATAATAGGAAGAGAAAAATGATAAAATTAAATTTTAAGATGATAATATTTGTAGTTGGAATTATTTTTATGCTGGTAAGTATTAATAAAAAGTATGGGAAATATAAGGAAATTTTGAATAATAGAAAAATTTTAATTGAAAATAAAAGGAATCTGGAAAGTAAAATTGTGAATGTGGTGGAAAGCAAAAATGCCGAAAGAAGTAAAATTATGGGAGAATATAACGAGATAATGGCAATTACAGAGAAATTATCGTTTTTATCCATAAAAAATGAATCGGAATTTAAGAAGATGATTTATGTTTTTTCACATGATAGCGGATTGAAAATGAAGGAAATTTCAAAGTCTGAGAATGTATGGGAAAGAAATGGATATAGGCTTAAATATATTCATTTTACAGTATATGGAAGTTTGAATGATTTCGGGAAATTTGTTTATTTTGTGAATAAAAGCAGAAAATATATTGATACGTCTAAAATGTTTATGGAACTTACTAGTGATGGGTTCAAAATCTCGCTGGGATTTATAGAGAAAGTTGAAGATAGAAGTAAAATTAGTATTTAATGGCAATCTTATTGCAAAAAATGTAGAAGTTGAATTAATGAAAAGGAACAATTTATTGTTAAAAAATTATAAAGAATAAAAGGATCAAAATTGAAAAAAGGGGGGATTGCAATTTTGATGGAAAAGAAGAAATTTAAGTTTATGACCGCTTTAATTCTGTTTTTTTATTTTTCAGGAAATAATATTTTTGGGGCAAAAGTGGCTGACTATGTTAATAAAAGCGATGTGGAAAATGCTAAAAAAATATTTATTTATGAAGTTCCAAAGAGAGTGCAGACTGATAATAAAAAAAAGACAAATGATGGGAATAAAGCCAAAAATAATAGTAAGCAAGGTAGTAAAAATAGTCAGGATGGGCATAAAAATAATAATTCTGTCAATAAAAAGGAAGAAGATAAAAATAAAGGGAATAGTCAGAATCAAAGCCAAAATCAGGTACAGCAGACTGTAAAGGAAATAAAAAAGAAAACTGGGGAAGTTGATTTAGAATATAGAAACGGGAAAGATATTACTGAGGCGCTTAATGGATTCTTTGGATTTGAAGTGATTGGAATTGACAATAAGGTTATTTTTAGTGGGGATGAGAATAAAATTGAGGAGATGAAAAAGATTATAAAGTCGCTAGATAAGGAAAAGGAGCAGGTTATAATAAAAGGGACTATAATTGATACAAGTTCTAATTTATTTGAAAGGCTTGGAATTGATTGGAGCATAAATAGTGATAATGCAGGTGCAAATAAAGATAATTTGGTAGCAAAATTTTTGAATGGAGAGGTTTCGATTGCATCAATTTTTTCTAAAGGCGGGAAATTTTTAGGAATAGATTTTAATTTACTGAAGGAAAATGGGGATATAAGGATTGAGGCTATGCCGACACTTATGATTATGGAAAACGAAGAGGGAGAATTGAAGGTTACAGAAGAGGTCCTTGTTGGAGAAAAGAAAACTACGAAGAATGATACTGAATATGTAGAGCCGATTTTTTCTGAAGCGGGGATTGTTTTTAAAATAAATCCTGAAATTAGGAGAATTAATGGAGTGAAGAAAATTTTGCTTAAAATTGATACGGAAATAAGCAATTTTAGATTGACTTCAAGTTATAATGCTTCTTCTGGCGCTAAGCAGAAAAATCAGACTAAGACAACGATTACACTGAATAATGGCGGTTCAACTTTTATTGGAGGATTAAAGCAGGATGTAAGCAAGGAAACGATAAGAAGAGTTCCAGTTTTGTCAAAAATTCCTATAATTGGTCCATTGTTTAAATATCGCAGAAATAATAGGGAAGTAAGGGATATTTATATTGAAATTGAAGCAATTATACAGGATAAAACTTAATGGATAAAATAATTTTTTAGATTTTTTTAATCCCTATAAAAAATTTACAAATTATACTGGAAATTTCAAAAAAATGTAGTATAATATTAAGTAAAGGTCAGAATTAAAAATAATTTTAAAATAAAAAATTTTAGTTAGAGAAAGGAAAAAGATGATTTCAATTCAAAGGATTGAAGAGATAATAAAAAAGTTTAGCAGTGTTAAAATAGCTGTTATTGGCGATATGATGCTAGATGAGTATTTGATTGGAAAAGTAAATAGAATTTCACCAGAAGCGCCTGTTCCGATTGTAAATATAGAAAAGGAAAGATTTGTATTAGGAGGAGCTTCAAATGTGGCAAATAATTTAACTTCGCTTGAAGGGAAAGTTTTTGTTTATGGAGTTATTGGAAATGATGCGAACGGAGAAAAGTTTGTTAAGGAGCTTGAGAATAAAGATGTAAATTCTGATGGAATTGTGAAGGATGGAACACGTCCAACAATCATTAAAAGTAGAGTTTTATCTCAAGGACAGCAGTTGCTTAGATTAGATTGGGAAAAAGATACTGATATTTCAGAAGAAATTCAAAATCAGCTTTTGGAAAATTTTGAAAAAAATATCGAAAATATTGATGCGGTATTGCTTTCAGATTATAATAAAGGATTGCTTACGAAGCATTTATCTAAAAAAGTAATTGAAATAGCTAAAAAACATAATAAAAGGATAATGGTTGATCCAAAACCGCAAAATTTTAAAAATTATGTTGGAGCAACTTCAATGACTCCAAATAGAAAAGAAATTTTAGATTATTTTGGAATGAAAAAGTTTACAAGTGAAGAGCAAATTGCTGAAAAAATGGCACAGTTAAAAGATGAACTTAAATTAGACAGCGTTGTGCTTACTCGAAGTGAAGAGGGAGTTTCGTTATTTAAGACTAAACATAAGAGAATACCAACTGTGGCACGGGAAGTTTATGATGTAACAGGAGCTGGAGATACCTTTATATCAACGTTCTTACTTTCAATATGTGCTGGAGCGGATTTATATGAGGCTGGGGTAATTGCAAATATGGCATCTGGAATTGTAGTGGCAAAAATAGGAACAGCTACTGCAACACAAGATGAAATATTGGAATTTTACAAGGATAATGACAATATTTTGAAAAAAATATAAAAATTGTTTATTATTATTAAAATAAAAAATACAAATAGATAAAAAATATAAAAAAGAGAAAAGGAAGTGAAATTATGGCAGTTATTGCAGCAGTTGAAGCTGGAGGAACAAAATTTATATGTGGATTGGGGACTGAAGATGGGAAAATTATTGACAGAGTAAGTATTCCAACTACAACACCTGAAGAAACTATGGCTCAAGTCATTGAATATTTTAAAGATAAGGAATTTGATGTAATGGGAGTTGGAAGTTTTGGACCGATTGATCCTGTAAAAGGTTCTAAAACTTATGGGTATATTACAAAAACTCCAAAACCTTACTGGAGTGATTATAATTTGATCGGAGAATTGAAAAAATATTATGATGTTCCGATGGAATTTGATACAGATGTAAATGGTGCGGCTCTTGCAGAAAGCTGGTGGGGTGCTGGAGAAAATCTTAAAAATGTTATGTACATTACAGTAGGAACTGGAATTGGAGCTGGAGCGGTTGTTGATGGGAAAATGCTTCAAGGATTGACTCATCCTGAAATGGGACATATATTTTTGAAAAGACATAAGGATGATAAATTTGAAGGAAGATGTCCTTTCCATAAAGATTGTATGGAAGGAATGGCAGCAGGTCCTGCGATAGAAGACAGATGGGGTAAAAAAGGATTTGATCTTGCTGATAGAGATGAAGTTTGGGATATGGAGGCATATTATTTGGCTCAGGCTGTGGTAAACTATATTCTGATTTTATCACCACAAAAGGTAATTATGGGTGGAGGAGTTATGAAACAAAAACAGCTGTTCCCATTAATTAGAAAATATGTGTCAGAATTTTTAAACGGCTATGTTCAAAAAGAAGAAATTTTGGAAAAAATTGATGATTTTATTGTTTATCCAGGGCTTGGAGATGAAGCGGGATTCGTTGGTTCGATTGCATTAGGAAAAGTTGCATTGGAAAACAGCAAAAAATAATAATTGAATTATAATTAATCAGAGGGGGGATTAATTAAAATGAAGAATATTATAAAGAATAAGGAAAGCAAAATAAGTGAAAAAGACTTGCTGTCCTTTACTAAAAGTGTGTATTATCTGTTGAATGGCAAGATTTCACTAATTGATACACTTGGGATTGTTGCACAGAATTATGATGGAGATTTGAAAAGCAGGATAATTCGTACAAAACAGCAAATTGAAAAGGGAGTTTCGCTTCACAGGGCTTTTTCTAAGATTACTGCAAATAGGGAATTTATGGAAATGGTTAAAATTGGGGAAGAGACAGGAAATTTGGAGATAGTTTTTAAGAATTTGTATGAAAAGTATGAATTTAATCAGAAAATAAAAAAGGATATAAAAAGTTTGAGCATTTATCCAGTAACAGTTATAATTACAGCATTGGTTATTGTATTTATACTGTTAAAATTTGTTGTGCCTAAATTTGTCTTGATTTATTCAGATATTGGGCAGGAATTGCCGAAAGTTACACAAATTGTTATAAATTTCAGTAAAATAGCTGATAAATATGGGATTATTTTTTTGATTGCCATAGTTTTTTTATTTTTTAGTTTTAAAAAATGGAAAAAACAAAATGAGAAAATTTTTGAGAAAAAAATTTTAGGAATAAAAATTATTGGAAAAATGTATAAAAATATTTGTATATTAAATTTTACAAGAAATATGTATTCACTTGCAGATGCCAATGTTCCATTAATTCAATCTTTAAAAATGTGTACAAATTCCAAAAGTTATATTTTAAATGAGGAATTGAAAAAAATTATTTTGAAGATAGAAAAGGGTGAAAGTATTCAAAAATCGTTTAAAAATACAACTTTTTTTGATAATGAATATGTAAGTTTTCTGACAATTGGAGAGAAAACTGGAGAAATGAAAATATCATTTTTTAATCTGAATGAAATTTATTACGAAAAAGTTAGTGAAAAGATAAAATGGCTTTTGAAAATGTTTGAACCATTTTCGATTATTTTTATTGGAGTGATTATTGGAATGATTGTATTTTCAGTTATGCTGCCTATTTTTAAAATGGGAGAAATGCTGTAAATATTAAAATTGAAAAATTTAATTTTTGAAATTTTAAAATAGTAGTGATAATAAAAATAAAAAAACGACTAAAATTAAAAGAAAAAGGATAATTTATGATAGAAAATTTTATAGAATCATCAAAATATGCACAAAATTTGTTTAAAATTCAAAATGAAATTATACAAAATATGAAGGATGAGAGTCTGGCGGAAAATGTGCCGATTATTACAGATGAAGTGCTGAATTATATGATTTTTACGGCTAAAAATATGAAGGCTGGGAATATTTTGGAAATTGGAACGGCAACAGGATATTCTGGGCTATTTTTGGCACGGGTTGCTAATGAAAATGGCGGTTTTTTGACAACGATGGAAATTGATGAAAAACGTTATGGAAAAGCTGTGGAAAATTTTAAGAAATTGGGATTGTTTGAGAAGAATAGAATGATTTTGGGTGATGCTTTGGAGGAAATTCCAAGGCTTGATAAGGGTATAAAATATGATTTTATTTTTATTGATGCATCGAAGGGGCAATATTTGAAGTTTTTTGAGATGAGTTATGAACTTCTCAATGAAAATGGAATTATTTTTATTGATAATCTGATGTTTCGTGGGCTTGTAGCAGTAAAAAAAGAAGAAATTCCAAAAAGGTATAAAACTATTGTAAAAAGGTTAAAAGAATTTATAGAAAAGTTAAATGAAGAATATAATTTTGTGCTGCTGCCGTTTGGAGATGGAGTTGGGATAGTAAAAAAATAAGTTTTGCTTGACCTGTTTGGCAACTGTAAATATGATTAGATTTATTACTTGAAAAATAAGATTACTTGTAAAAAATGAAAATATTAAGTTGCTGAATATATTTATTTGATGTTAAAACAGCTGAAACATAGAATTTTATGAAGAGGCAGGAAAGAGAAGTGAGAGAAGATGAAATTTCTTTTGTATAATATTCGATATGGAACTGGAAAGTATTTGAATCAGCCATTTAAGCATATACGGGGATATTTGGGACATTCTGTAAAGCATATTTATCGGATTGGGAAATTTATTAATAGGTATAAGCCTGATCTTGTGGGGCTTGTGGAAGTAGATCTTGGATCATTTCGGATGTATAGCAGAAATCAGGCTACGCTTCTTGGGAGAATTACGAGAAATAATAATGTTTATCAGTATAAATATGAGGAAGATTCACAGTATATGAAATTTCCAATGGTTAGAAAACAGGGAAATGCCTTGCTTTCCAAAAATCCAATTTTAAGGGAGGAATTTCATTATTTGGATATTGGAATGAAAAAATTGATTATTGAAGTGGAAACAGAGGATGTGATTGTGTTTCTTGTACATTTGGCACTAGGTGGAAAAACACGGCAAAAGCAGATTGTACAGCTTTATGATCTTGTAAAAAATTGCAAAAAGCCAGTTATTGTAGCTGGTGATTTTAATGTCTTTTGGGGTGAGGAGGAAATTGAGATGTTTTTACAGGCTTCTGACTTGAAAAATATAAATACAAGAAAGGATCCAACTTTTCCGAGCTGGAATCCGAAGCGGGAGCTTGATTTTATACTTTGCTCAAAGGAAATAAAAGTTAATAGTTATGAAGTGATACAAACTCAACTTTCAGATCATCTGCCGATATTAATTGACTTTGATATTGTTCATAATCATTCATAAAAATCAAATCATTAATTTTATTAATGAAACTATAAAAAACTTATATATTTAACATATTGATTTTTTATAATTTTTTTGCTATAATAAATTTATTAAAAGATAAATAAAAAATAATCAGGAGGAAGTATTATGAAAATGATAAGAAGGATAAGGGATGATAGAATAGCTGTACAATTTAATTATAAGCCCTTGTCTTAGGTATATAATCATTTTTATAATAGATTTCTGTTTTAATAAAAATAATTTTTGCCAATGACTTTTGGGTTGTTGGCTCTTTGTTTTTGTATAAAAATATAATTTATTTAGAGCCTTTTAGGAAGGCTCTTTTATTTTTAAAAGATATTTTAAGGAGATGATTTTATATGATAAAAGCTGGTATTATTGGAGCAACAGGATATGCTGGACAGCAGTTGGTTTGGATATTAAATAATCATAAGGAAGTGGAACTTGAATTTATTTCATCACATTCAAATACTGGGGAAGATATGGGAAATGTGTATGCAAATTATAAAAAATATTTTAAGAAAGAATTAATTTCTTTGGAAGAAGCTGAAGAAAATTTTAAAAATATTGATGCATTATTTTTGGCATTGCCACATGGATTATCTGAAAAAATAACAAAAAAGGCACTTGAAAATGATGTGAAGGTCTTTGATTTAGGAGCGGATTTTAGATTGGATGATTCAGAAATTTATGAAAAATGGTACAAAGTGAAACATAATTATCCAGAAATTAATAAAAATGCAGTTTACGGACTTCCAGAAATTTACAAAGAAGAAATTAAAAATACGAAGGTTGTGGCTTCGCCTGGATGTTATCCCACTTCTGCTATTTTAGGCGTGGCACCGTTACTAAAAAATGGGCTTGTTGATACGAAAAAAATTATTGTTGATTCTAAGTCGGGAGTTTCAGGGGCTGGAAGAAGTGCTAAATTGGATTTAATTTATGCTGAAGTTAATGAGAATTTTAAGGCTTATAATATTTTGAAACATAGACACACGCCTGAAATAAAGCAAGAGATGGATAAATTATCGAATGGAGATATTAATTTAGTATTTACTCCGCATTTATTGCCGATAAATAGAGGGATTCTTTCGACAATTTATTTGGATGTGAAGGATGAATTTAAGGAAAGTTTGACGGAAGAAAAAATTTATGAAATTTATAATGAATTTTATAAAAATGAGTATTTTGTGAGAGTTACTGAAAATTTGCCAGAGATAAAAAATGTGAAAAATAGTAATATTTGTGAGATTGGGGTTCGATATGACAAGGAATATGGGAACATTGTTGTCGTGTCGGCGATTGATAATTTGATAAAAGGTGCTGGTGGACAGGCGGTTCAGAGTATGAACATTTTATTTGGATTTGATGAAAATGAAGGATTGGAATTTTTGTCGATGTATTTATAAAAATATTTTGTTAATAAGATTTTATTAATAGAATTTTGCAGATAAAAAAGAAAGGAGCGTGTGATTCATAATTTTTATAAAATAATTAAAAATTATTTATCATACAAAAGTTATATGAAAATAATAGAAAATGGAACAATTACTGATGTTAAAGGAATTAAAGCAACTGGAATATCAGCAAAATTGAAAAAAAGTGGAAAAAAAGATATGGCTTTGATTTATAGTGAGGAAAAGGCGGTTTCAGCTGCGGTTTTTACAAAAAATTTGGCAAAGGCTGCACCAATTATTTTGGATATCAAGCATATAAA
>QWBZ01000476.1_pt1 | contig 20465 bp, 14 predicted proteins | sample 1972441 | NCBI WGS metagenome assembly QWBZ01 (sample SAMN09866721, study PRJNA288562) | Human oral metagenome isolate term6_saliva, whole genome shotgun sequencing... | isolation source: mouth | host: Homo sapiens | place: USA: California
GAAAACTTTGACGGCCCTGATGAATGGCAAGTAAAGACTTTCAAGAAAATAGGCGAAGAACTACGTAAGGGTAAGTCATTAGCCAAGGCAATACAAATTGCAGTTGCATCAGGTCATGGTATTGGGAAGTCAGCTTTTTCTTCATTGTTGATATTATTTGCTATTGCTACACATGAGAATACGAGAGGTGTAGTTACTGCTAATACTGATACACAGTTAAAGTCTAAGACTTGGGCTGAGTTAAATAAGTGGTACAACCTGTTCATAGGTAAAGAGTTATTCACGTATACTGCTACCGCATTGTTTAGTGCGGATAAACAGTACGAGAAAACATGGCGGATAGATGCTATTCCATGGAGCGAAAGTAATCCAGAAGCATTTGCAGGCTTGCATAACCAAGGGAACAGAATACTTATCATATTTGATGAAGCATCCGCTATTTCCGATAAGATTTGGGAAGTAACAGAGGGTGCATTAACAGATAAGGAAACCGAGATTATATGGTGCGTGTTTGGAAATCCTACACGTAATAGTGGTAGGTTTAGAGAATGTTTTAGAAAGCATCGTGCATATTGGACTACCTATCAGATAGATAGCCGTACTGTTAAAATCTCAAACAAAGCGAAATTACGAGAATGGGTTGATATTCATGGTGAGGATAGCGACTTTGTAAAAGTGCGTGTACGAGGGATATTCCCTAGTGCATCGGACACACAATTCATATCCGCATCAATTGTTGATGAAGCACAAAAGCGAATGTACAGAGTTGGTGAATTTAATAACCTACCTGTAATTATCGGTGTAGACCCTGCATGGACTGGTGGCGATACGTTAGAAATCGTGATGCGTAATGGTTACTCTATGAAATGCTTGGCAACGATTGAAAAGAATGACGATGATATGCGTATGGCTAACCTAATAGCACAATTTGAGGACGAGTACAAAGCCGATGCAGTATTCATAGACCAAGGTTACGGCACTGGTATTTATAGTATTGGCAAATCAATGGGTAGACGATGGCGGTTAGTTGCCTTTGGTGGTGCATCGCCTAACAATATGTACCTCAATATGAGAGCGTACATGTGGGGCGAGATGAAAGAATGGCTAAAAGAGGGCGGTTCAATTCCTAATGAACAAGGATTGTATGATGACCTCGTAGGGCCAGAAGCGATCATTGATAAAAACGGCCGTATCCAACTTGAAAGCAAAAAGGATATGAAAGAACGAGGGCTACCATCTCCGAACAAAGGCGATGCATTAGCCTTGACCTTTGCATTTAGGGTCACTAAAAAAGTAAATGGCAATCACAGAAGAGTAGCAAATACAGAGTACAAACCATTTGGGTAAAGGGGGAATGTGAATGTGTATGAAAGCTAAAACACCAAGTGTTACTACACCAGCGCCTGCACCAGTCGCACAGACTGATGACATGACGCAAAAGAAAGATGAGCAATGGTTCACCGAAAAAAAGCGTAAAAAAACTGGGTATGATAGTACAATCTTGGCTAGTGCTTTGAATCAAGCAACAGGCAAAACAACATTAGGCGGTTAATATGAGTACTATCTTATCGAGCCTTGCTAGGCAACCAACAGAAAAGCCTGTAACTAAACCAAAAGACTACAAGAAAATAAAAGCTAAATTCAATCAGATGTTCACCAATCGTCAAAAGTACGTTGAGAAATGGAAGATGATTAGAGATTATCAATTGCCATTCCTTGGTGTGTTTGATGGTGAGCAAGACCAGTCGAAACTATATACCGATAAAATCCTTACTGGTATTGCTTGGGAAAGTTGTCAAATATTCGCTAGTGGTGTAATGAGTGGAATGACACCGCCTAGCCGTAAATGGTTTAAGCTAACCATGGAGAATACAGACATGGCAGCAAATAGCGATGTAGCGAAAGTATTAGACGAGCGTGAAGAAATATTGTATGCAGTATTTGCAAAATCCAATTTCTACAATGTTGTTCACCAAGTCTATATGGAACTACCATTCGGACAAGCGCCTATGTCTATCATGCCAGATGGTAAAGTTGGTGTGCGTTTTACATCCTATCCAATCGGAACATACGCATTAGAGTGTAATGCTAATGGTGAGGTTAATACGTTTGGGCGAAAGTACAATATGACTTGCGACCAATTAGTTGAAGAGTTTGGGTATGATAACTGTACCGATACGATTAAAAGTGCATACGATGACGGCAAGGGTAATGCTAAGGTATATACTGTTTGTTGGCTCGTGTGCGAAAACAAAGACCGCAACGGAAAACTGGGGAACAAGAACATGCCTTACTCCTCTATTTACTGGGTTGAGGGGAGCAGAGATGATGAAATCTTGCGACATAGCGGTTATGAAGAATGGCCTATTCCGATTGCACGGCACACTACACATGACCTAAACGGATATGGCAAAGGTAGTGCATGGTTTGCACAATCTGATGCAATGATGTTGCAGAAGTTGGAACTAGACCGATTAACGGCTATTGAGTTAGGTGTAAAACCGCCTATGGCCGTTACATCTGATGTAATTGGTAGTGTATCACTATTTCCAGGTGGTATAACTGAAGTCGATACAGGCGGCAAGGTTGAGCCTATCTTTAATGTAGGTATCAATCTAGATTGGATTATGCAACAAATCATTGAAGTTAAAGACAGTATCAAGCGTGCATATAGTGCTGACTTATTCCTTATGTTAGACAATATGGACAACGGCCAAATGACGGCAAGGGAAGTCATGGAACGCACGCAAGAGAAGTTACAACAATTAGGGCCTGTAGTTGAACGGCTACTATCTGAATTTCTTAATCCGATTATCGAACGTACCTATGCGATATTAGATCGTGCAGGTGTGTTTCCACCAATCGATGAAGCATTGGCTGAAGAGTTAAACGGCCAAGATGTCAAGATAGAGTACATTTCACCATTGGCACAGGCACAGAAAGTATCTTCATTGACATCAATTGAACAGTATTTTGCGTTCCTTATGTCATTGGCACAGGGCAATCCTAACATTCTGCAAAAATTCAATTTTGAGGAAGCAGCGGATTATTATGGTGTTAACCTCGGTGTACCTGCAAAAGTAATTGTATCCAACGATGAATACCAAGCTAAGATGGAAGAACAACAACAGGCACAACAAGAACAAGAGGAACAAGCACAAATGATGCAAGCGGCACAATTAGCACCTCAAATGGCTAGTGCAGCTAAACAAGCAACCGATGCAGCAAATGATGGAAACCCTGTAATGCAACAGTTAATGGGAATGGGGTACTAGATGAAACAAAAAAGAGATTATATGCGAGAGCGTGATATTGAAGCGCTAAACCACGTACTGAGTGATGAACTCGGTAGGTGGTTTTTTTATCGCATATTAGACCGAGCAAAACTGAATAGCCAATCATTCACAGGCAACAGTACAACATTCTTTAACGAGGGAATGAGGGCTGTTGCTATTTTATTACAAAACGATTTAGGAAAGATTGGCGATGGTGTAGAGGGTGTTAAGAAATACCACCTAGCACAAATAGAAAACATTCAGATGCAAAAGTATTTTAAAACACTTGAAGAGAACGAATTAAAGAAAGGTGAATAACCATGGATGAAAATTTAGAACAAGGCACAAACAATAACACGGATAGTGCAAATGGTGGTACACCACAGGACACGAACACACCACAAGACCAACAAAGTACGATTTTAGGCGGTAACGGCGGTGATACTAACACCGACCAACCTGCAGAACCTACTGTATATGATTTCTCAACTGCATTTGAGGGTGGCGAAGTCGACCAAACCATCGCAGATGAGTTTTCAAAAATGCTTAATGGTGTAGGTGCTACGCAAGAGCAAGCATTACAAATGGCTAAGTTTGGCAATCAATATGCCACTAATCTTGTAACGGCTTACGAAAACCAAAAGCAAGAAGCACTCAATGCACAATACAAAGGTTACGCAGATAACGCTCGTGAGGTGTTAGGTAATAAATTCGATGCTACTGTTAGCCAAGCGGCCGCAGGTGTTGAAGCGGTAGAAAAGACAATTCCTAATATCCGTGAAATCCTAGCTGAAAATGGCTTGGGTAATCGTGTAGAAGTAATTCAACTATTCGCACATATTGCTGGAATGGCAAGCGAAGATAACAATGCAGGGAACGGACAAGGCGGTAGCACATACATTTCCGAAGAGGAACGTGCAAAAATGCTTTATCCATCTATGAAGTAGTGATTAATAAGAGGAGTAATAAATGGCTACAATTGGAATTATGAACCCAACACTTTTAGATGTGCAATCTCGATTAGATCCTAACAACGCAATTGCACAAATCATCGAAATGATGAACCAAACAAATGAAATCGTACAAGACATGACAATGGTTGAGGGCAACTTGCCTACAGGCCATAAAACAACTGTACGTACTGGCTTACCAGAAGCTACATGGCGCATGCTTAACTATGGTGTAAAACCAAGCAAATCCAAAACCAAACAAGTAACAGATACTTGCGGTATGTTGGAAGCGTATGCTGAAATTGATAAATCCTTGGCAGATTTGAACGGCAATTCCGCTGCATTCCGCCTTTCCGAAGATTATGCTTTCCTTGAAGCAATGAACCAAGAATGGGCCTCTACATTATTCTATGGTGATGAAAATTCCCCAGAAAAATTCGTAGGCTTGGCAGCACGTTACAACGATAAATCCGCAGATAGCGGTAAAAACATTATCGATGCAGGTGGTACATCTAACCTTACATCTATCTATCTTGTAGTATGGGGCAAAAATACTGTACATGGTATTTATCCTAAAGGTTCTACTGGCGGTATTACTCATAAAGATTTAGGCGAACAAACATTGACAGATGCGGACGGCGGTCAATACCAAGGTTATCGTACACACTACAAACTCGATACAGGATTAACTGTACGTGATTGGAGATATGTTGTACGTATCGCAAATATCGATGTTACTGCATTAACTAAAGATGCTAAGACTGGTGCTGATTTAATCAACTTGATGATTAAAGCGGAAGAACTTATCCCTAATATGGGTATGGGCCGTGCGGTATGGTATATGAACCCAACTGTACGTACATTCTTACGTATGCAAAAGAACGAAGCACACAAATATACTATTTCCGAAGATCAAGAAATGGGTCATACAGTAGTCCGTGCAAATGGTATTCCAGTACGCAAAACTGATGCGTTATTGTCTACTGAAGCACGTGTACAATAATAGGGGGTAACTACATGTATATCGATAAACAAAATACATTTTTCTACAAAAAAGACGTAACGGCTAATGTCAGCTCCGATGTTGTTATGAATGGTAACGGCGGTGATGCTGAAAAATCATTGTGGCTTGTCATCCGACTTGATAAAGATGTAACAGGTACACCATTGTTTAACTTGTACACATCTAACACAGAAAATATCGCCAATGCGGTATTGTTGCATGGTATTACATTACAAGCTAACGCTAAAGCAGGTACTAAAGTTGCGGTACGTTTGGCAAGCGGTGCTAAGAAATATTTAAAACTTAATGCCAATAACATGACTGCAGGTACAATTACTGCATTCTTAACACCAGATGTACGTTTGGTATAGGGGGTACACATGGAATATATTGTTAAGAAAAAACTGTATCACAATACGTTAGGCTTGCTTAATGAGGGTGAAACAGTAACATTCACAAAAGAAGAAGTTGCAGAATATGACAAAGATTATTTCGATACTTTGTTTGAAACTGTAGGCGCAGAAGAAACCGATGCTACAGATGAAACTGGAGAAGATAAGCCAAAGAAACGTGGCAAGAAATCGGAATAACCTGCAGAATAACAGAATGAGGGGTGCGTATGCATCCCTCTTTTTCAATATAAGGGGGCAATATGACACCTACTGATATTTGTAATATGGCTCTTAGTCTTATCAATGGTGGTAGGATATATAGCCTTGATGAAGAAACAGAAACGGCTAGACAATGCAGATTGCACTATGATGCGACACGTAAGATGCTACTATCGCAATACGAATGGAATTTCGCTCGTAAGCGTGAAGAGTGTGTGTTATCTGAGCATAAGTTAGCTGGCTATGAATTTGTTTATGCGTATCCAGAAAAGTGTATTCGTATTTTAGGGGTTATTCCTAAAGGGGAACGATTTAGAACGGATAGGCAAAAAGAATATGATGTATTTACCTTTGACGATAACACAAAGTATATCGTGAGTGATGTACCGCTTGCGTACATTGATTACGTGTACGATGTGCAAGATATAGATGTATTCAGTCCTGTATTCGTACAGGCCTTGAAATCTAAAATGGGGTCAGAACTAGCCATGCCATTAACTGGAAACAGTGGCTTATTCGACCAATGCTACAAACTCTATCAAGCAGCAACGCAAGAAGCCAAGAGTTTGAGCGCTAAAGAACGTAGGCAAGATATGCCATATATTTCTAACTATGTAAAAGCAAGGAGTTGGTAATTATGAAACCAATGTATATATCACAACTTGCATTTACAACGGGCGAGATTTCACCAGATGTATCTAGGCGGTTTGATTTAGATCAATTCAAAAGTGCGTTACTATTAGCAGAAAATGCAGTTATCAGACCTTATGGGGCAGTAGCTAGACGGCAAGGGTCAGAGTATATAGGGCAAGTCAAAAACAAGGATAAGTCTACACGGCTATTTGAGTTTACGGCAGAAAAGAATAAATCGTTTCTACTTGAAATCGGAGAACAGTATATCCGAGTGTGGCGGAATGGTATCTATACAGGTATAGAACTAGAAACACCATTTGAAAGCGATGTAGTCGATAAATTGAACTGCATCCAAAGTGGTGATGTAATGTTTATTTGTAGTGGTAAATACCCTGTTAAAACGCTATCACGATATAGTGATACGGACTGGAGATTTGATACATACAAGTTATCAGAGCAACCATACGGCGAAGTTAACATCGACAAAGAAAGTACTGTAATCTTAAATGGCGATACATTAACCGCCACAAAAGATATATTCAACGCTGATATGGTTCATTCTGTAATGCAGATTGAACATTATGTAAAAGCGATTATAACAAGTGAAACAGGAAAAGTGATAAAAGGCAGTTATGATGGTGATGATGAACGTATTCTTATGGCTGAAAATGAATACAACAACATCAATTATGATGTAGAACAACCGACACAGGCAAGGTTACACCTAGTGCTAAATTGAAAGTTGTATCTGATTTAAAAGGCGGTAGCGTTAATGTAGACTTATCATTCTTGCCACATTCTAATTATGGCGTAGTTGAAATTAAAGAATTTGTTGATAGTAAGCACGTTAAAGTAAATATATTGAATAGCGTTGTAGATAACGAAGCCACCTCTAAATTCAGATTTGGACAATGGGGAAAAGGCCTTGGTTATCCTCGTGTATGCACGTTTTACCAAGATAGGTTTATCCTAGCATCTAGCTTTCAATATCCTAACTACATATGGTTTAGTCGCACAGGTGATTATTCAAACTTTGGTGTAGAAAAGGTAGGCGGTACGATTACAGATGATAGTGCAATCACACTACCAGTAATTAACCGCAAAATGTATGACATTAGACACTTGATACCTGCTAATGACTTATTGATTTTGACTAGCGGTAACGAATGGATTATAGACGGCTCTAAGACTATCACACCGACTAACTGCAATCTACGCACACAAACCCAACGTGGCGCATCTGAATGTGAGCCACAATACATAGGGAATAGATGCGTGTACGTGCAAGCTAGAGGGTGCGTAGTGCGTGATTTAGGTTACTCGTATGAAAGCGATAACTACACAGGGGCTGACTTAACTCTATTCGTTAAGCATCTGACAAAGTATCGTAATTTCATTACAAGTGCTTATGCACAAGATCCAGATAGTATCGTTTACTACGTAACAGACGATGGCAATATCGATTGTCTAACATATATACCAGAACAAAAGGTGTACGCATGGTCGCATTTCACCACAAAAGGCAAATACAAATACGCTGAGAGTGTGGCTGAGGGCGAACAAGATAGTTTGTACGTTATCGTTGAACGTGATTTCAAAAGCGGTACAGTGATGTGTATAGAACGTTTTGAGCCAATGTATAACGCTGATAATAACAACGTGTACATGGATTGTTATATCAGACAAACTAGCACAGAGAATATCAGTACTATCACAGTACCTCATCTAATTGGTGAGGATGTGCAAATCGTTGTTAATGGTAGGGAACGGCCAATTAAGGAAGTACCACCTACGGCAATTATCAATATCGATGGTAAAGCGCAAAGCGTAGCCGTTGGTATTAACTACACTACACGATTACGTATTCCGAGCATCGAAATGCAAATACAAGATGGTACATTACAAGGCCGATTATTAACGATGAGTAGGTTATCGATGAACATCTTAAATTCATTCGGTGGCAAAATCGGAAGAAACTTCAACCATATGGATGATATTTCGTTACCGCCACTCAAATTATATAGTGGCGATAAGGTATGTATATTGCCAAAATTCGATGGAGTGTACTCAACCGATGCATCTGTATGTATTTTGCACGAAAAACCTTATCCATTTAACCTTTTAAGCGTTACAAGAGAGATAGAAATAGGTGGTGGTTTTCCAAATGTTACAGGACTTTGAGATTTGCCCTGTAAGGCACACTTCATTAATTCATGACTTATATATCAACTTACGAGCCATAGACACCTTAGAGGTCAATATAGCGAACCAAAATTTTCCGAATTATGGAAAAAATGATTTTGTGAGAGATATTTGTAGTGATGATTACGAAAACCACATTGTAATTGAGAATGATGTACCAATAGCCGTATATGGAATTTCAAAAAAGCCAATCAACGGAATGTACTGCATTTATTTCTTGGGAAATAAGGTGCTAGATACGAATTTGAAATTGCAAAAAGAATTTCTAAAACGAAGTAACGCAATCATAAAAGAGTGGTTATCCACTCATGAATGTTTATTCAATTTCATACATAAAGAAAATAACCGCTCGAAGCGATGGCTTACATCACTAGGGGCGGTTATTCATTATGATATTACGCATAACGGAATGGAACTATTTACATTGAGAAAGGGGGATGCGAATGTGTAATCCTATTGCATTAATGGCAGGTCAAATGGTTACTCAATTATGGGGGCAACACCAACAGACCAAAGCACAAACTGCAATGTACAACGCACAGGCACAAGCAGCGGAAGCCAATGCGCGTATATCTGATAGGAAACAACAAGATATTGCCAATCAAGCACTACAAGAACGCGATAAGATGGACAACAAAATGCGGTTGATTGCAGGTCAGAATACGGCGGAAGCTGGTGCTACTGGATTGTCAATGAGCGGTACACCATTACAATTAATGGCTAGTAGCTATGATGAATACAACAAAGATATTAACAATTGGGAAACTAACAAAAACAATAGTATCTACAATGAATATCTGAATGGTGTTAATTATCGTAATGAAGCTAGTAGTGCAAGAGCAGCTGCATCTAATGCTAAAACACAAGGGCGATTGCAAATGCTCGGTACTATCTTGAGTGGTGCATCTAGTATATATGGGATGAAACAACAATATGCAGGTGGTAAATACACAACTCAATATGGCGGTGATGTAAATGGTGTAACAGAAAGACCAGTTAAAACAGTTAAGAAAGTTTGGACTTTTAACGGCAGGTAACTATGAAATTAGTTAATTATGAACAAAATGAAAGATTGAATACAGTTAATGGTGAGTTTAGACCAACAATCAATGCGGAAGCATATGGTGTTAATCAAAACGGAATTAACACATTTGCAAAAGCATTGGATGATGCATCTAAAACTTGGCTTGAAATCGACAAACAGAAAGATTATATCAATGCTACAAATGCTATTAACGAATTTAATCAAAAAGTAACTGAATTAAAATTTGATAAAGATAAAGGGTTAATGTACCAAAAAGGTATGAATGCACAAGGGATACTACCTACATACCTTGAGAGTACACAAAAATTCCAAAGCGAACTTGCTGCTAAATATAACTTACGTACAACTGATGCGGTAAACGCTTTCAATAAAGCGGTTGAAACATCAAAAACAAACGATTTAGATGGTATATCTAGGTACATGAGGGGTCAGTACGAGGATGCACTAAGCACAGCCACACAAAATCAAATCAATAACTTGAATAACAATCTGTTACAAACGAATGATGTTAATCAACAAATGAAAACATTAACATTAACAGGCGATTTAATAGAAGCAACTGGTAAACAATTAGGGCTTGATGATGAACAAATAGCATCTAAAAAACAACAAAACTATGATCTTAATGCTAAAACCTTATTAGATAAAACTGTTGCTGATAATAATTCAGAAACATTGGATAAGCAGTTGACGGCATTAACTGGGCTTGCTAGTGAGAATGTATTAACACCATACAGGAAAATGTACCAACAAATGGGTATAAACAAAATCGCTAACAATGAAAACGATTTCGGCGCAATTCGATTGGCTGCAGGCGATGACGTAAATCGTGGTATGGATATTATGGGTGCGCGTATACGCTCACAAATGGAAGCCAAAAATAAGGAAGCCATGCAATCAGGTGTTGGTGCTAATCAACATTTATGGAAGTTAGCACAATATGCACATAATAAGTATGGTATCAATACAGAAATTGCATATAGGCAGTTGTATGCAGAGGGAACGCTTGGCGGTGAACTCAGTAGGCTGGCAAAAGAAAATCGTAACTATGCAGGATTAACTCAATCAGAGCCTAATGGAGAAGATAACAAACAACCAGATGGAACGAATTATTACAAAGTGTATAATTCCGATGAAGAGTTTGTGGATGATTGGATTGAACACTATATTAAACCAAATGGCGCAGTCAACGCACAGAGCATAGATGAATACGCTGATAAGTTAAAAGCAGGTGGATATTATGGCGCAGATGCAGGCCATTATAAAGAATTAATGCGCAATGCACCTATGACTAAAGGCGGTCAACCTGTTTATTCGGAAGATCAGATTGAAAAGGCTGTTAAACAAGGCCGTGAAAATTATAAAGGTTGGCTGACAATGCAAATGAACATCGAAGCCAAGCAGGCTAAAGATAGAATTACTGCAGCTAAAATTGTATATAACCAATTAATAGCAAAAGGCGATTATGTAGGTGCATCATCTTATGCACACGCACAAGCAGCAGGCGCACAGACCGATATGGAAAAGGAAGCGTGGAGCGGTACAGAAGCATCAATGCGACCTAAACTTGATTCCATGTATGAAAAAGGCCTTAAATTGAATGCAAAACAAAAGTTTGAGTTGAAAAAATATGCTGAAACTCATACATACGAAGAAACACTAGCACACGCACAGAGAGTGTACCCTGATAAAGTTGTTGATGATAGCTTTGATGGAGTGTTGCTCGAAGCGAACGATAACCGATTAAAGGCTAACAAAATTGATTTAACACCTTATGATAGCGAAATACAAAGTGCGTTGCCTGCTGACAAATCATTGCGTTCAAGTTTTGAATATGGTGTTAAACAAGAGATGTTAAGCCGTAAAGCTGACTTTGAAAGCAAACACGGCAGAGCGCCTACAGAAGCGGAAATGCATGATATATTTGAGGGCGCATTGGCAACACAAACATTACGAAGTACGGAAAAACCATATTTCGGTGATGGTGATGATTATAGCGCACCTATTAGCGCAGCAAGCAATAGAGCGATGGGGATTGTGCATGTTGAACCTGTTGGTAATCATTATGTGCGTGTAACATATAAAGATGGCTCAACAAGAGATATTTACGAAAGCGTGTATAACAACATGCAAAGAAGATATAACGATAACGGAGATTAAAAATGGCTAAACAAACACTTGAACAAGAACGGCAAGAAGCACTAGCTGTACAGAATGGCTATGTTAAAACATCACCATCTTTTAGTGCTAGTGCTGGTGTTCAGTCTAAACCTACTGGCGGTTTTACTGAGGTTGGTAATGCAATAGGTGCAGGGATAGATACAACGGCACAAGTAGTTGATAATGCTATTAATGCAATTAAGGCTATTGCAAATACACCACGCACAATGGAAGAAACTAATGCTGATGGTACAACCACATATTATCCGTTTGGTAAAGCTGACAATCCATATCAAGGTTTAGAACCACTAGGACAGTCATTACAAAAAGTACTTCCTACAAGTGTTGTTAGTAATACGGATAGATTGTTTCTATACAATAATGATACCCTACGTTATAACGAAGCAGTTAGAATGGGGAAAGTATTAGATATTGACCCTGATGTAATTATGCGTGGTGATGATAAAGCATTTGAACGTGCTGATTACTTATCAAGACGAGTTGAACGTGGTGCAGTATTACAAGATATATACGATGAATTTCCTGAACTATATAAAGTAAAATATGGTTCACAAGCTGAACAATTACAAGCAATCAACAATCTACAATCAATTCGTGCTACGAAATCTACATTCGATGCAATTCAACAAGGTATTTGGTCTATGAACGATCAGATGAAGTTGGGCGATGTTGGATTTGAATTGGCACATACAAAAGACCCTGAACGTATTAACGAATTAACATCAGAAATGGAACGCTTACAAAATAACTTGCGCAACTACCGAACACCTGACGGAACTAATCCATTACAAGAAGTATTCGGACAAACGGCAGCACAAACATACATGATGGGTAAGCAAGGCGGTACAGGTGCAATCATAGGCGGTGCAATTGGTGCGGTAATTGGCGGTTTAACTACAGATGGTGTAGGTATAGGCGCAGGTGCAGTAACTGGTGCTAAATGGGGTGGCGGTGCTGACATGGCATATGAAATGTACAAAATGTCATTCGGTAACAAATACCTAGAACTCATTAATAAACGTGATGCAAATGGTAATAAAGTATACTCTAATGATGAAGCCTATAAATACGCTATGACATATGCTGCAGTTGATACAGGTATTGAAATGGCATCTACACGTTTCATGGTTAAAGGTGTAGGTAAAGTAGCACCTAAAGCGGTTATGTCAAAAGTATTACAAGGTGCTACAAGTGATACGATAGCAACATTCAATAGAGGTATTGGTACTACTGTTGCACAAATGGCGAAAGCATCTGTTAAAGCTGGCGGTTCTGAATTAGTCGAAGAGGGCTTGCAAGACATTAACGAAAAATTTCAACATAACCTATACCGCAATGCTAATGACCCAGAGGGAGTGTATTCCATAGGTGATATGGCAGTAGGTGCAGGCGGTGCAATGCTACAAGCCTTACCAGCCGTTATTGGTTTAGGCGCAATTGGTGGTGGTGTGAGTGGTATTCATACCATGAAAGCGTTCCATGAATTTCAAAAGCTAACACCAGAGCAACAACAACAAGCCGTGATGGCCGAGCAAAATCGAAATGGTAGTGCTATCATGCAAGCCTTAAAGCGAGATGCAGCATCAAACAAAATGGCAAAAGAAAACCCTGAGTTATACGGAAAAATCGTACAAGCACAGGGTGATAATGTAGGTGTATCTACTGCATATGTGAATGTCAATGAAATGGCAGAAACTGAGCAAGGGCAACAAGCTATTAAAAATATGATTGATAGCGGTTTGGTAACACAAGAGGAAGTATCGAAAAGCATCGAAGCTAATGCAGATATTCCTGTTCCAATCGGAAAGTATGCACAATTAAGCGGTGGCTTGACGGAAGAAACTGTAAAGGCACTAGAAGAAAGTACATACTTTACTCGTGGCGGTATGTCTATGAAAACCCTTGAACGTGCAAAAGCGGAAGTGGAAGCCTTTAATAATAACCTAGTTGATGCTACCGAAAAGAAAGCAGAACGAGTTAAAGAAAGCATTATCCGTGATGAATTTGAAGATGCAAACGATGTAGATCGTGAAGTACTAGACCAAGTATTCTCTAATCCTACACAGGTTAAGCAAGCATACAATAATTTGTATAAAAATCTAGTGCAAGACTATCGTGAAAACTACGCAAGCGACTTTGACAACATGGACAATGATATTAAAGAAGCTACAGCAAGTGGTGTAGAACCACAATGGTTGACTGATTATAAATCTAATAATGGCAGTAAAGCACCACGCACGAATGCAGAACGTAGACGTGCAGCGTTTCATTCAAGCGTAGCAAAAGCACAAACTGCATTTGCTGATAATACGGAAGCACTTAACCAAAGCAATATCCATCATGTTGACATGGAACATACGCTACAACAAATTGAAAGCCTTGAACGCTTGCATGATAAGATTTTTACATTAGCCGATAATGATATAGCGTTACGAATGCAATTATCCAAGAGTGGCTATGAAGTGTACAACAAAGTTGTTAAAGCGATTGGTGAAAGTACCGATAGAAAACAACGTGAAACGGCAAAAGCTAATGCGTTGTTAATGGCACAACATGCTGATGTAATGGCACAATATATGCGACAAATGGGCCGTGGTGGGTATACTGCTATGGATTATTTCCGTGATAGCGTGCGAATCAAAATGGATGCGGTTTTAGATAATCAAAAAGGTTATATGCAAATTAATCCAAATCTTGATTTGCAACAAAAATTAAATATTGTTGATTTAAACCATTTGTTTACAAATGCAAGCGTTTTGGATAAAAAGCAGCTAAAAAAATATATAAAGAATCTCGTTAATACCAATTGGAATGATAAGAATAATGAAACAATAGTTAACATAATACATTCATATAATGTTAACCATATTGCTAATGGTGCAAAGAAACCATCAAATAAAGAACGTAAAATTAGAAATACAGTTGTACATGATTTGAACAATATTTTAAACAATGCTGTTCTAGTAGAAACAACACCAAATACTAAAAAAACGCAAAATCCAACTACAAAAGGTGAAAAGCATAAAAATAATATAGATTTTTACCATAGATTGTATGTTCCTGTTAGTCTTAATGGGAATTTATACGTTATTAGATTAGTGGTAGAAGAGGATAAAAATAATATAGGTTTGCAACCTAAATTAACAGAATTATATGATATTTATATAGACAAAGAAGGATTACTACCGCCCCCTTCCGCTAATGGGAAGTCAAATGGAAGTAGTAATCCTTCTATTATTACTGTACGTGATATGCTTGAAAATGTCAAGCAGGCAGACAACCCAGATGTATATGTGAAGGAACCGAAAGACCAAATACAAACAAAAGAATTTAAAAAGTGGTTTGGTAATTCTAAAGTGGTTAATGCAGATGGAACGCCAAAAGTGATGTATCATGGAACACCTAATGGGAATTTTGATACATTCAAAAAAGGAGCAAACTACTTTACAGAGAATGAACAATATGCAGATAGATATCAAAATCCTAGTGCATCCTCTATTTCTACTGGTAAATTGGTAGATAATCCAACGACACATGCTGTGTATATTAAAATGGAAAAACCATTTGATACAAGAGACTCTAAAGCAAGAGAAATATTTGAAGATGAGTTTTTAAACCAAGATGGTGGATATGATGAAGAAGGTGAAGAAACAGAACATAGTTGGGTTTCTAATGGTACTAAATTGAATGAAAACACAGGATTACCAGACTGGACGGATGCAGAAGACTTATACCATTTCATCAAAGATAAAGGGTATGACTATGACGGCATAATTGTTGATGAAGGTGCAGATGGCGGATATGGTAGTGCTGTTGTAAATCGTGGTGTAGCTTATGTAACTTTTGAGCCTAATCAAGTTAAGAATGTAAAAAATAGTGGTGAATTTGATATCAATAATCCTAATATGTACAAACAATCTGTTAATGGTATGACCGAAATCATGAGCGATGGCGAACGCATTATCAGCATTTTCAAGACAGCAGATAGAAGTACATTCTTACACGAAATGAGTCATGTATTCTTTGATGATATTCAAAAACTAGCATCAATGGACAATGCACCTAGTCAACTTGTAACGGATTGGAACAAGTTGAAAGAGTGGAGCGGTTGGGTTGATGGTGAAAACGTAGATAACACCAAAGCACACGAGAAATTCGCACGAGGTTGGGAAAGCTACTTGCGAAGTGGTGAAGCACCAACAAAAGGACTACAACGAGTATTCCGTCAATTCTCTAAATGGTTAACTCGTATTTATCGTAGTGTTCAACGATTAGGCGGTGAAGTACCATCTGACATTAAGGATATAATGGCACGCATGATAGCGACACAGGAAGATATTGAAAACTACGCACACGAGCAAGCACTAGAGCAATTTGAAAATACAAAATTGTATCAACAATTGAGCGAAACCGAACAAGCACGAGTACAAGGTTACATCACTGACATTAAAGAAAAAGCAAAAGAACGTGTAATGCGTAAGTACATGAAAGAGTTAGACAATCGGCCTATTAAAGAATGGGAAGAAGTGAAAGACGATGTGCAAGTGGAAATCGAAAAGCGTTTAATCGAAGAATATCCTATCTATAAAGAACATCAACGATATCTTGCAATTGGCGATGCAGCGTTGGTTAATACTCAATACGGCAACATCGAAAACCTAAAGAAAGCAGAAATAGAAGAGACAGGGGCCACCTTTGAAGATGCTATTAAGCAAGAGATGGAACACGCAAGATCCGAATTTGTTGAGGTCAACAATATCGGAAAATCCAATGAGCAAATAGCGGAAGAAATGCTATTATCTAACCAAGGTCAAATGGCACTTACAGAAGAAGAGGCTAAACTTATTAAGCAATATACTAATAAGGATTTGGCTAACAATTGGCAACTATTGGATAAATTGCAGCGGTTAGACCCTAATAGAGAAAATCTTGATGCGGAACTAGCACCGATTGAAAAGGCAATTACTAAAGCGGAACAAATCAAACAGGATAATGCAAAAGTAGCTAAAGAATTGAACTCTACTTCTAAGGAACTCGACAAAGCCGAAGATAAAATAGAGAAATTGAAAGCACAGTTACAAGAACGCATTAATGCTGTTCGTGCAATCCGTGATGGTGGATTTGGCACTATTCCTAAATACATGAATAAGGCCCGTGCTGAATTAGGTGATTTGACATTGGCACAAGCAAGCCAATATAAGAAATACCAAAATCAAGCAATCAGAGATGGTAAGAATGCAGATAGAGCATTAGCCGTTAATAAGGTAGAGGAAGCATTAGAGCATAAACAATCTCAAATGATGAATCAAGCAAGGGCTAGAGTGGCATTTGAAAATCAACAACGTATCAAGAAATTACGTACTAAATTGTTAGAACAAAATGCACGCATTACTCGTGCGAAAAACCCTGTAATGCTAGATCCTCAATTGCGGTACTTCTATACTCATATGATGTACCAAATGGGGTTGATTAAGCGTGACGGATTGATGCCTACAGATGGATTTGATGAAACGGTTATTACTAATCGACTTGACCCAGATGCAGGTATAGCAGGATTCAATACATTAATTAGTATGGATGATACTGTAAGCGGTATTTTTAATGCTAAATCACCTCGTACATTCGCTACCTTAACCGTTAATGAATTGAACATGCTCGAAGAATTAATGACTGGCATGTATCAAAACGGACGTAGGGAATATGAGCATAATAGCTTTTTAACCGAAAACGGCAATCCTTTATCTATTGATTATGTAGAACGTGATATCCTTGATAAGGCTATTGAAACATTTGGCGAAGTAGAAGAAAGCACTTTCAACATTGAAAATAGCAAGACTACTAAAAACGCTATATTCAATAAGATGGCTAACTTTGTTGAATCGTTACAACAAATCAAAACCATCTTGCGCCGTTTAGATGGTGGCAAGGGTGGCCCTGCTGAAATGTATATCTACGATACTATTAACCGTGCACGGCAACATTTCAACGAACGTCTTGAAAGTGAAACGATGCGCCTAGCTAAAAACGTAGCATTATATTCTCGTAAGGAACTCTATAAAATCCGTAACGAACGAGGCTATCAAGTAGGGGACGCAAGAAACCTCACTAAAGAGCAAGTTATGGCCCTAGCCTTGAATTGGGGGACAGAACGTAATAGACAACGTGCTATAGAGACCGTAAAAGCCAATGAGGTTGAAATAGAACGACTATTCCAAGACGTACTCGATGATAGAGACTGGGAATTTATTATCCGTGAATGGGAGCAAATCAACTCATTTTATCCAGAACGTAGTGCAGTACAAGAACGCATGACAGGTAATCCATTAAAGAAAGAAGAAGGAATTACATTTAGAATCGGCGGACGTACCATAGAGGGGCAATATTACCCTATAATGTACGACCCTAAGACTAGCGGTAAATCTTCTAATCATGAAATGGAAGATATAGCACAATCATTCATGAGTAGTAATGCTACCTTTGGTTATGGCATGAGTGCTACTAAATCACGTCTTGATAAGGTGAAAGATAAACAATTGTTATTGTCTTTAGATGTAATACCTCGTGCAATTACAGAAAGCATCAATCACATTACGATGCGTGAGGCGGTTACGGATGTAAATACGTTAATTAATCGTAAAGAATTTGCGGACTATATTACAAATAAACTCGGTGCTAGTGAGTACCAATACTTGCGCCAATGGGTACGAGACCAATGGACAACGGAAGTATCTCGGTTAACCGAATTTGACAATATGATGCAAACGATTAAGCGTAATATCTCATCTGCTGTTATGGCAGGCAAGGTAAGTGTAGCTATCCAAAACGTGGCGAATATTCCTGTGGCTATGGAACAATTAGGCGCAGCAAGAGTAATGCGTGCGTTATATCGTACAGGTGTAGGCGTATATGGCCGAGGTTCTGGACGGTATAACGAAACTTATGGATTCGTATTAGGAAAATCCGTAATGCTCCGTGAGCGTGCACAAACACTTGATAAGGATATGCGTAGAGGTTTAGAAATCGGCGGTAAAGGATTTACGATTGATGGTAAATCTGTAGGCGGTTACACCATGGAACAATTAGGCGAGGCCCGTGATGCTATTAATAGTTGGGGTTACAGTCTACTTTCTGAAACGGATCTAATGCTTTCTGTTCCGATTTGGAAAGATGTATACGATGTGGAATATTCTAAACTTGTACAAAAAGAGGGTATATCTTTAGAGTGGGCAGACCAACGAGCAATTGAACTAGCTGATAAGGCTATCATTGATATATTTGGTAGTGGTGATATTAAAGACCAAGCAGGCATACAACGCAACAAAGGGACTATCGCTAATTTTGCAACTACGTTCTACACGTATGCTGGCACACTATGGAATATGCAACTTGACGGATTCTATGCATTTAAAGATAGAGGTGATTTCAAGAAATTCGCTCGTGTAATCTTCTATGACCTATTTATGCAAGCTGTAATCATGGTTATATATAATAATCTCTTTGGTAGCGATGATGACGATGACCCTACAAAAGTAGCTAAGTCATTAACTAAAGAATTTGTAAATCAAAGCGTCATGGGCGTACCGTTCGTGCGTGAGGGTATCACACAAGCTATGAATAGAATGTTAGGCGAAAAGGTATACAATCGTGGAACGTCGCCGTTATCCTATGCGGTAATCGATAAAATCGATGATATATTTACTGCTGTGAATAGTAGTAAAAAGGATTGGACGGACGTAGGACGTGCAGGACTACAATTTGCCAATTCTATGACAGGGTTAAGCAATACACTAACCGATGGCGTCATGACAATTGCAAAATACGGTTTAACGGATATAGATGCAGAGCTCGAAGATTTGCTATATTCCGTCATCTTTGATAAACGATTGAAATCTAAGAAAGAAAAACAAAAGGAAAAAAAGCAAAATAAACATTAATAAATAAGGACTACTCAATTATGGGTAGTCCTATTTGATTAGAAAGGGGAACAAATATGATACCAGAGGTCAATAAACCTAGTGTAGTTTATCAATGTGATGGAGTTAATAAAAAATGGATATGGCCGTATGACTTTTACATGATTGAAGATATAGCCTTAATCATGGTGGATGCAGACGGCACAGAAAGCGTACAAACAGGCAATATCGATTATGACAAAGAAAACAAAACTTTAACATATCCTGCTGATGGTGATCCATTAGACAATACGCACAAGATTATTCTTGAACGTAGAACACCGATTAAACAAGATACAGATTTACCTGATGAGTACCCTTTCCAAAACATCGAACACATGACAGATAAGGTTACATTGATTTTGCAAGAAATGCAGGAGAAGATGAACCGAGCCTTATTAATCCGTGTAGGTAGTGATGAGGATGCAACAACAGTTGCACGGAAAATTGTAGATACATCGACAAAGGCAGCAAATGATGCTATTAATGCATACGAAAAAATTAAAGCAGAAAGCGAAACTATCAATGCTAATGCAGAAACAATTAAAACGCTAGGCGGTGAAATCACAGAATTAAGCCGTACAGTCGATGATAAGCTAGCGACCAGCAATAC
>QWBZ01000275.1_pt1 | contig 20273 bp, 22 predicted proteins | sample 1972441 | NCBI WGS metagenome assembly QWBZ01 (sample SAMN09866721, study PRJNA288562) | Human oral metagenome isolate term6_saliva, whole genome shotgun sequencing... | isolation source: mouth | host: Homo sapiens | place: USA: California
TTTCCACTGCGTGCCCCCAGCAGGACTCGAACCTGCGACCCTCGGATTAAAAGTCCGCAGCTCTAACCAACTGAGCTATAGGGGCGTTGGTGGGGCCTCACCGTATGGTGGGAGTGTTGGGTGAGGCCCCTGGGTGGGTGGCTACTCCCAGGGCCAGGACTGGCCAATTCCACGCTCGAGGAGCGGGATCATCTGGAAGCCCTTGTCGGAGAGACCTCCGAAGGTCCAGCGGCCCTCGCGGGCTTCCATCTGGGCCGTCCTGTAGCCCGCGAGGTTCCACGTGAATACGGGAACGCCGGGGGCGTAGGTGTCCAGCGTGCTATCTACAGATCCGCCCGCGTACTGCTCATCCGTGAGGATGACGATACGGTCGTACTGGCGACCGCCCTCGTGGGCCCAGCGGATAGCTTCGGGCGTGTAGGTGCCACCTCGAGGGGCGGGCATCTGGTCCACGACGCGGAGCAGATCCGTACCGCTGACGTTCACGTCCTCCATGAAGCCATCGAACGCGACCACTCGGACGTTCTCACCTCGAAGGGCGAGCGCCGCTGCGAACACGTTAGCCGTGTCCTGGCAGGTCAGCGACGACTTCGCCGACAGGATGCCAGACATCGAGCCGGAGCGGTCCAGGAGGACCAGCGTGCTCCCCTTGAGGGCGGGCACGTTCTCGAGCGAAGCGTTCGCTGCGTCCTGGAGGGCGGCGGCGAAGGCCAGCGGCGCGTTCTTGTACGCCGAGTAGAATGCGACCGGCATGGTGCGAGACTTCGCGGCCTCTTCCACGTCGCTCAGGCGCTCGTTGATCGTGGCGACCAGAGAACGAGACGCGCCTGATGCCTCAATGCGTCGGAGATTCATCCGCAGGGCCATGTAGCCCATCTCGGGAACGAGAGTTTCCCACACGTCGGCGGGGATCGTTCCGATTGAGCCTGCGATCACCTCGTGAGTGAGCGCAGCCTCGCGCAGGGTGTTCTTCGCGTCTGGGCCGGTGAGGGCGCGGATCTGCGTGTCACGGTCCATGGCTAGGAACTGGCGGCGAGCTCGGATGATGGGCAGTTGCTTGTCGTTGCCCTTCTTGCCGTACCCCTCGTCGAGGGCGTACTTGATGAGCGCTTCCTGCGTCTTGGTCTTCGGCTTGGGGTGCGTCAGGTTGATGACATCGCGGAGGGTGACGCTCCCCGCGCTCATGCGGCCAACCCACTTGAGGTAGGAACGCTCGGACAGTCGGGCGCGTAGCGCGTCGGCAACGCCACGGCGCACGCAGGACGGGATGTTGCGCCCGTACAGGCTCATCCACCCGGCGAGCACGTCGGAGGCCTCGTCGAGACGACCGATAGCCGCCTCAACAATCTGACGGTTAGTGCCAGTCAGGCCAGCGTCCAGACGCTCCTTAACGGCGCTGATAGCGACGACCGCGGGAATCGACCGGAGTCCGACCTCCTGGCGAAGCCAGCGGACCATGCCAAGCGTCCACTCGGGGCTGTTGACGATCTCAGGAGATGCTGTGAGCGTCTGGATGCGCTTCGTGCGGTTGTTGGCAGTCTCGTAGAACGTGTCCTCGTTGAGGGAGGTCACGGCGGCGAGGAACAGTTCCCCCTTGGGGGTGCGCTGCCACCCCATTCCACCTTCTGCGGTGAAGGCTTCTCGCGTCCTGCGGAAAGAGCGGGATTCGAACCCGCGAAACAGATTCCTCTGTTTACCTCCTTAGCAGGGAGGCCCCTTAAGCCACTCGGGCATCTTTCCATGGGTGCTCCCCCGCTCTGGGGGAGCTATGAAGTTGTTGTTGTGTTGTTTGTGATGGGTTTAGTGTAGGCCGGGGTGTTTTGTGTGCGCAACACGAAAACTGGTTAACTAGATCACATGCCTATAGGGGCTGCACAGAATCACCACGTGTAGAGCATCTGCCACAGCGACGCAACCCACCTAACCAGCGTTCCACTGATGAGAAGTCCACCCAACGCCGCAACCAGCCCGGCAGTCACGAACACGTTCCCCCACGTCGCCCACCGGCCTCGAGGTGGAGCTCCCAGCTCTTTCACGCCCACTCGGCTCTGCGACTCGTGGTGCACGGTCAGGGATCCGCCTGTCACCGTCTTGAGGAGGGAGAACAGTGGGAAAGACAGGTCGAGCAGGAACGCGAGGACGATGATGAGGGCGTACAGGAATAGGAGGATGCCGACGATCGCTGCGCCGGTGCTGAACCCGTTCGACAGTTTGCTGTCTTGTTCGAGTTGGCGTTGCGCGATGATCTGGTCCACGTTGTCTTTCTGCGTGGTGTTCAGGTTCGTGTAGCTCGCGAACTTGAGGGTGTCTTTCGCGAAGGCGAGCTTGTCGGCGTCGGAGAGCTGGTGGTTTTGGCCGACGGTGCGAGGTGGCATGCCGAGTAGGTCGAGGTCGCTGATGATGCCGGTGTCGGTTGTGGCGGCTGCGCCGCTTTGGCTGCTGTCGCCTGTGGAGACGCTGGTGGCTGCGTCGTCGATGGTGGGGAGGTCTTGGAGTTTCTTGCCGTCGGTGCGGGAGAATTTCAGGATGGGGCCGATGCCGCCGGGGTATTGGGAGCGGTCGAGGACAGTGAGGGGTCGCCCGGAGTCGATCGTGTGGACGGTGTTGCCTTCCACGTAGTCGCCGACAATCCAGTGCCGCCCGCCGCTGTCGGTTTGGACCATGAAGATGACGAAGTAGCCGTCGTTCATGGCTTGGCGGACGTCGTCTTCGGTGAACTGGTTGGCTCCGAGTCCCGCGCCGCTGGTGTCGCCTTGGACTTCGACGGTGAGTTGCCCGCCAGTCATGTTGGAGACACCTTGGGCGAAGCCTTCGGGGTTGAGCTGGTAGAGCCACCCCTCGTCGTTGAACGGGCTGTCTTTGCCTGCCTGCATCAGTTTGATGGCTTCAGCTCGCATGTCGTTGACCGTGTAGGAACCGCGGGCTTTAACTCCCGCGCGGAGTTCCACGAATGCGAAGGAGAAGTTACCACAAGCAGCCGCAGCCATGTCGGTGCCGGCGTCTACAGTCATGCCACGCTCTTCGTTAGGGTCATACCCGAAGTCGCTGTCGGCACACCACTGACACCAGGTGGAGGGCTTGTCCTTGAGGTTGTAGCGGCCCTCACTGTCTGTGAATGCGCTCGCGGGGTGCGCGAAAAACGTGAGGATGAGCGCGAGGAGGAAAGCGAAGGCGACGGAACCCCGCCACGCTCGATGGAGGCGGCGGGGCGCGCGGACTGATGTCATCACTGATTCTTTCTGTACGACTTGACGAGTGGGGTCTTGGCAACTGAGAGATAGATTTTCTCATACTCTCGAGATCCTTCCTCGGCGGCTGGTAGAGGCTGCTCACGGTAGGCTGATCCGACCCATCCTCGGCTGAGGACTGCGTACGCTGCTTCGACTTCCTCACGGTCGAGTGGCACGTTGAAGGGAGGGAACGTGCGGATGATGGTGGAGGCTTCGGCTGCTGCGCTCAGGAGCATCCCGTAGGTGTTTCGGCGCGCTTTCGTGGGGGAGAGCGTGATGCCGGGGAGGTCTGTGTGCGCGCGGCTGAGGTGCAGGTGTTCGGCCTCGAGGTAGCTGTGCGCGAGGTTGAGCGCTGCTTGCATCCGGTCGGCGTGGCCGGCGAGTGTGAGGGTGATGTCGCCGGCTGGCGTCTTGGTGGCCACGCCTGCGACGCTGAGGGCCTGGCACATGTCCAGGATGCCTCGTGCTTGCACCGGGCCGCGCATGCGGTTCACTGGGACCGTGATCTGTTGCCGGGTCATGGTTTCGTCGAAGGTGGTGGCAGCGGTTTCGAGGATGGCGTGGACTTCTGCTGCCCATTCGAGTCGGCTGCGTGCTTCGGGGGTGTGTGCCTGGCGTGCGTTGCGTCGCGCGATGACGCTGCGTGGGATGGTCATACGTTCTTTAGCCTGTCTGCTCGGCTGGCTGCGGTCATGTTTGCTGCGTCGCCCTTAATGAGATTGACGTAGTGCATGGCGTAGCGGTCGTAGGTGCTGTAGGGGTCGTTGCCTCGGATTTCGGGGTGTGTACTGCGTGAGGGCGTGTAGGGTGTTCGCGCGTCGGCGCGCACGTCCCATTCCCCGTTGCGGGCGGCTCGATACCCGTCAACAGGTGTCTCTGCAATGGGCGTCTGGCCGGCTTTCTGCCTGACGAGCGAGTCAATGATTGCCCATACGCCGCGCATGGTCCCCATGCCGTAGTTTCTGAGCGCGCTCTTGACGAGCATGGAACGCCCCATGGCGTACGCGGGATCACCGTGGGTCTCGTGCGCTACGAAGTCGTCGCCCGCGTAGGTGAAGGAGCCGACGTTTTCGAGGTAGAACTCGAGACGCTTACCGCCTCGGGTGAGGGCGTACGCTACCCCATGAATGTCGCGTTCGAGACAGAAACCGGCGGCGATCGCGTCTTCTGCTGCTCGAGCGAGTACTCGTAGCATCTTCTGGGTTGGGGGTGCGCCTGTCCCGTCGAACAGGGGGATGCACTCCTTGGGGAGGTTGGCGAGGTAGTAGGGCGCGTTGGCGTCGCCGGCCTGAACCTCGATGGTTGGCTTGTTTCCTTCGGGGGTCCCCTGCTTGTAACAGGTGCGCAGGACATACTCCGTGTCACCTCCTGGGCATGTGAGCGTCCAGTAGATCGGCGGCCACATCGACACTCCGGGGAGAGGATTGTCGTACAGGTCCTCGCGGCGTACAAGCGCGTAGGAGTTGGCGTAGCAGACCGATTCGAGGAGCGCCTGGATGTCCCAAGTCGCGTCATTGGGGTCGATTCCCTTGCCGCTGACCTCGTAGTCTGTGAGGACTTGCGCGAGGGTCTTGTAGCCTTGCTCTGTCATGACGACGGTGCGGGGAGTGACGTCGTCGCGGGCGAACAGGTTGAGGGATTGTAGGCCGTCGCAAGCACAGTACTCGTAGCCTGCCGGGTCGTAGGGTGCCGAGTGTAGGCCCGGCACTCGTCGTGCTGCCATGTCGCGTAGGGCTTGGGCGCGCTCGATGGTCTGGTCGGTGGCCGTGAGGATCTTGTCGTCCTCCTGGTAGAGGGTGAATCCGGGCCTCTGGAAGTAGACCCATGTCCATGTCGTGGTCATTCGACTGTATCCTCCGTCGCTTCCTCGCCCTCTAGGGCTTCAAGGTCTTCTTGCGCCTGCTTCTGCTGCTCCCAGAATGGGTTGCGCACAGGCTTGTACTTCCTGAGCGCCTTGCCGGTCTCCTCCTCAGCCTTAAGGATGATCTTCGCGAACTTGATGCACACGCGGAACATCGTCTGATCGTTGTCCGGGACCTTCTCGAACTCCTCCTTGGTCATGCCGATCTTGGCGTTGAAGCCGGCGAGGATGTGTACGAGGCCGTGGCAGCGCTGGCAGAGCGTCACGAAGTTGCTCATCGCGTCGGAGCCGCCCACGTAGACGCTGGTCTTGTGGTGTGCTTCGAGCTGGCCGAGGTGGACCATAGACGTGATGCCCTTGCCGTAGCCGCAGGCCTGGCAGGTGAACTCGTCGCGCGCGAGGATCGCTGTGCGTAGCTCCTTGGAGAGGGGCTTGCGGTCCTTCGTGTCCTGGACGGTGTTCTCGTCAACTTCGCCGAACATGTCCTCGTCGTCGTCGCCGCCCTCGAAGCCGACCTGTTCAGCTGCGTTTTCGGGGATGGGGTCGCCGCCGTAGTTGTCGTCGTCGATGTCGGTGTCGTCGGTGTCGGCTTCCTTGTTGAGGAGGTCGCGGACTTCGCGGAGTTCGTCGCCCATTTCGAGGAGGTTTTTGACTTCCTCGTCGCTGAGCGGAGCGTCGCCGGTGTCGTCGGCTGCGAGGTCGCTGGCTTCGTCAACGCTGGAGATCTTCCGGTCGTCGTCGCCTGCCGTGGGGTTTGCTTCCTCCTTGCGGAGCTTTTCGAGGGCCTTGTAGGAGCGCATGAGGTCTTTCTTGCCCGACAGGAAGTCCTCCGTCACCTCGGGGTACTCGGCGAGCATGACTTCCTTGAGGCGCATGGAGTCGCCCGCGTCGAGGTTGAGGAGCCAGTCGAGCATGGAAGGGGTGAGGCTGTAGGACTCTTCCATCACCTTCTGCATCGCCCACTTCTCAGGCCACGTGTGCTTCTGGGCTCGGTTGAGGACCAGGTGCATGAGGTTGGATAGGTCGCGTCCAACCTCGGGGTCGTGGAAGGTGACGATGGCGGCGGGGATCTCGTCTTGGTTGTTCTTGAGGGACGCGAAGATGCGTCGCCAGCCGTCGAGGACTCGGTAGCGTGGACCCGCGTAGCCGAGCTCGTCGGCTTCCGCGCCGGTGGTGATGTTGTTGTCGGCGAGGAAGTCGGCGTACTCCGCAAGTGGGGTCACGACAACGGGGACGATGACACCCATCTCACGGATGACGTTGAACAGGCCACTGTAGGTGTCGGCACGGTAGTCCTTGATGGGCTTGGTACCAACAACCTGATGCGGGCTGATGTGTGTGTAGCGGACGGAGTACGCGTCGCTCTTAACGGTCACCACGTCGTTGACGCTACTGATCGCTTCAACTGCTGCGCTGTCGAGTCCGTCTGTGTCGATGCTGATGCGGAAGGGAGTGGCCTCGTTGTCGGCGCTGGTTTCGTCGTCAGTGTCCTCGTCGAGGTCAGTGTCGCCGTCGTCGGGCGTTTCACCGTCGTCGGACTCAGCGGGGGCGTCGGTGTCGTCTCGTAGTGGGGCGAGCGTGAAGGTGGTGACGGGAGCCGAGATTACGTCGCCCTCGTCTTCATCATCGTCGTCTTCGTCGTCCTCTTCTGGGGTCTCGAGGTCGGCTTCGTCAAGGTCATCGGGGGCGGTGGCGTCATCGTCGAGGTCCAATACGATGGTGTCTTCTACCGTCTCGTCGAGGTCTTCGATGTCGTAGTCGTTCATGGTGTGATCCGTTCGATGGGGTGTAGGGGCTTAGAGGATGGTTTCGGGCTGGGGGTCGTCTTCGAGGCCGAAGGCCTTGAGGTACGTCCTGTCGATGGGGCGCTGCTCCTTGTACGTATCCATGAGGGAGTCGAGGGCGCTTTGTGCTTGCTGGAGGAAGGTGTCGGCGGTGACGATGAGCGCTTCGAGCTGGTCGCGCTGTTCCTGGTATTCGCGCTCGGTGAGAATGATGCCGTCAACGGGGGTCTCGGTGACCGTCCCGTCGGGGTTCGTGGTTTGTTCGATGTAGCGGCGCATAGCGCCTCCCTTCCTGTGGGAGCCATAACCGGGGCTTTTGCCCTAGTTTCTTTACTTGCTATTGTGTATTATAGGTCAGTAACGCATAGAGAAAAGGGAAAGGAGGGGCGCGTGGCGCTTGAAGCAGTCAAGGTCGCCCTGGACCCGTCCCCCACGCAGGAGCGCCTGCTGCTGTCTCATGCTGGCGCGGCTCGGTTCGTGTACAACGCGGGGCTTGCGCACATCAAGGAAGCACTGGACGCGGGCGCGAAGCCGGAATGGTCGCTGTATGGTCTGCGTCGTTGGTGGAACTCGAACAAGGACGCGCTGGCCGTCAGCGATGGTGGTGTGATCTGGTGGGGCGAGAACTCGAAAGAGGCCTACAGTAGTGGCCTGGAGGCTCTGGCGAAGGGCTTGTCGAACTGGTCGAAAAGCCGGAAAGGCGTGCGGAAGGGCCGTCGTGTGGGGTTCCCACGATTCAAGGCCAAAGACCATGCAACGCCTCGGTTCGCGTACACGACTGGCAGGTTCGGCCTGATTGAGGGCGACCCGAAAGCACTGCGACTGCCGCGTATTGGCCGCGTGCACTGCCTGGAGAACGTCACGGCACGAGTGGGCGACGCGAAGGTGCTGCGCATGACTGTCTCGCGCCACGCGGGACGCTGGTACGCCGCATTGACCGTCGAACGCGACACCCCAACGGCGACGCAGGCCCCGAAGGCAGGAGCCGTCGGCGTAGACCTGGGCATCAAGACCCTCGCTACGCTTTCGGACGGGACGATCATCGAGAACCCTCACCTGCTGCGGAAGTCGGAGCGGAAGCTGAAGAAGGCGCAGAAAGCCCTGAGCCGCAAAACCGTGGGCTCGAACCGGCGAGCCAAGGCGCGAGTCAAGGTGGCCCGCCTCCACGCCCGCGTCGCGAACTGCCGCAGCGACGCGATGCACAAGGCGACAACTTGGCTGGCCGGCACGTTCTCGGAGATCTGTATTGAGGATCTGCATGTGGCCGGCATGGTGAAAAACCACCGGCTCGCTAAGGCGGTAAGCGATGCGTCGTTCGCCGAGTTTCGCCGACAACTCGAATACAAGACGGCCAGGACTGGCGCACGGCTGCACATCGTGGACCGCTGGTACCCCAGTAGCAAGATATGCTCGGGTTGTGGGAGGGTGAAAGCCAAGCTGTCCCTGTCCGAGCGCGTCTACAAGTGCGACGGCTGCGGCCTCGCCATGGGCCGCGACCTAAACGCCGCGGTCAATATTCTGGTCGCCGGGAGTGCCCCGGAGACGTTAAACGCGCATGGAGGGACCAGAAGTCGGGGCAACCAGCACGGTTGCGCAACGCAAGTCCCAGTGAAGTGCGAACCAAGTGTCGGCGGAAACGTCGTGTCAGACTTGGAGCGGGTGCCCGCAAGGACACCCTGCAAGCCACAACAAACTAGCTTGTAACGGTGCAAGGGATCGGTCCGTAGGTGGTTTCAACGTAGCGGATGGTGCCACCTAGGTAGGCTTCGGTTTGTTCGAGGACTGCTGGGGTCCATGCGGGGATCTCGGTTCCCGTTGTTGTGTGGATGGTGGGGGCAACGGTGTGGCCGTCTGCGGACCAGGTGAGTGTTTCGACGTGAGCCTCGAGGACTGGCAGGTCTGGGACGGTGGTCAGGGTGATGGCGTGCTGGCCGCCGTTGACGGTCAACGTGACTCCGACGCTGGGGATGTCGCCGATGAGGTCACTCATGGTCTCGCGCATGTCTTCGACGGTGATGCCGGAGTCGTTGACGACGGTGATGGTTTCAGCGTCGCCGGCGCTCGCGGACGTGACTTCGAGGTCGATTGACTTGTCGCGTTGGAGGGCTTCTGTGCATTGTGCGATGAAGGTGTCGTATTGGGGTGAGCTGATTGTGACAGCATCGCTGGCGGGCTTTGTCGCAGCGTCGCTCAGGTGGGTGCGGATCTGGGCCTCGAGAGCGGGGTCGATGCCTTCACGGGGTCTGGGGTCTGGGACATGGATGAACATGACGGTGTCTTTCAGCGGGTCAGTGCGCCGAGGATCGCGTTGCCGGAGGGGGCTGCAACTGATCGGGAGAGGGTGTCCCAGGGGCTTGTGACGACGGTGGAGGCGGGGATTGGGGCGTGTTGGGGGACGCGGAAGGAGAGGCCCTGTTGTGCTGCGATTTCGGCGATGGCGCGTAGGGGGAGCGAGTAGGCGGGGTAGGCGACACCGTTCATGGTGATCGTCTGGGAGCCGTTGACGCAGTAGTAGCCGAAGCGGAGCTCACCGCCGTCGTTGATTGCTTTTTCGAGGCGCTTAGCGAACGTTTCCTTGGCTTTGGTGCGGCTCTCCTCCGCTGCCGTGAGGATGTCCTCGTCGTAGAGGCCTCCGCACTGGTTGATGACGTTGACGGCGACGCTGTAGGCGGTCTCGAGGATGAAGCCTCCGACGACGGGGATGAGGACGAACGTCAGGGTGGAGGCGTTCGCGTTGGCGGTGGTGCGAGTGGCGACCGTCTTGTATTGGGGTTCCCAGATGAGGGGGACGGGGCCACTGGGGTTGTAGGGGAGGCCAAGTTGCCTGACCTGCGTGGGGTGTAGGAACGCCCATGAGCAACCAAGGGGGATGGTGTGGAGGAACAAGGCGAAGAGTTCGGCGCATTGCTGGCCGTACTTGTTGACGAGGGTCGCGGCGAACTCGGTTTCGGTCTGGCGGGTCATGGGATGGTTCCTTTCAGGCAGTGAGGGCAATGACGATGTGCGCGAGCCAGGATTGGATCACGCCCGTGAAGATGAGAGCACCGAGGACAGCGAAGGCGAAACAGACGGCTAGGACTCCGGCGACTCCGTAGGTGTCTTTCGGGCGCTCGTCGGCGGGTAGCGGCGAGTACTTGACCTGCCCGAAGGTCACGGTCTTGAGGACAGAGAGCAGCGGGAACGACAGGTCAAGCAGGAGGGACAGGAGGATGACGAGGGCGTAGACGAACAGAACGATGCCGACGACGGTGATACCTGTTCGAGTGGACTCAGCTGCTTCTCGGTTCCGTTCTTCTTCGAGCTGTGTTTTCAGGTCGGAGGCGTTTGCTCGCTGCTTCGCCGTGAGCTGTGAGCCGTCTGCGAACGTGAGGGACTGGCCTTTAGCGATTTCGGGTTTCTTGGGCATCCCGGGGAGGGACCACTCGTCGAGTACTCCGCCGCTCGTCGTCGAGCCGGATTGTGCGCTCGCTGTATCCGACTTCGCTGCGGGGTCGGTGTTGCCGACCTTCTTGAGGACTGTCGCCGCGTAGGAGGCGCGCTGCATGAAGCCGGCTTCGGCTGCGCCGGGGGCTTCCCAGTTCGTCATCCAGATCCACGTCGCAAGGTACCAGTTGTCGGTGCTCTTGAAGCCTTCGAGGCTTCCGAAAGAGTCGTCGGCGGAGGGGACGGTGCCTCCAGTGATGCCCCAGGTGTCGGCTTCGTTGAGCGCGTAGGAGGCCATGCCGCCATAAATGATGCTGGTGGTAGGCCAGCCGAGCCATTCACTGCGCCCGTCCGCGAGCGCGGCTTGGGTGGTTTCTTTGGCTTTGAGGCCGGCGCAGTTGGAGACGCCGTTGTAGGTGAAGAGGAGAGTCTGTCTGTCTCCGAGGGCCTGGTACATGCCACACGCGCCCGATACCGAGTTCATTGCGTCCACGTTGAAGTGGGACTCGCGCCAGAAGTTGCCGGCGATGGCTGCTGCTGCTTCTGCTGAGTAGCCTTCCGCTTTGGCTTCTGCGACCACCTGCTTGGCTGTCTCCTGCTGTTCGGCGGATAGGGTCGCCCAGTTCGCCTCAATGACCTCATCGGAGACGTTGGGGTTGGCTGGGAGAGCGTACGCGGGTGCCGGGGTGAGCGGCAGCATGACGGTGGCCGCGGCGATGAGGGCGAGGAGTGCTCGTCGGGCGCGTGTGAGCATGTGAGAGTTCCCTTTCGGGGGTTACTGGTGGAACAGGCTTTCGGTCTTGCTGGCGATGTCTTCCTCAGGGGTGCCGTATGCGCTCCAGGCGAGGAAGCTGAGCGTTGCCCCAGTGTAGACCAGCGGGTTGTCGTAGTCGGCGAGCTTGCGCGGTTTTCGCCCGTCGCGGCTCACCCAGTACGTCCATAGGCCGTTGGTATGGGTTTCGGATCGTCTGACCTCGGTGTTCCCGGGGATGCTGCGAGCGAGGATGCGCAGGAGGAACGGGGTATCCCAGTCAATCGAGTCCTGCTCGAGTTCTTCGTCCCAGATTTCGCCGTACTCGCGACCTCGGTTACGCGCAAGCACGGACGGGGTGCGTCGGAGGATGAGGTCGAGGGTCTTGTCGGGCAGGTTCTTCATGTCGTCGGCGTGGAGGACGTATACAGGGGTCCTGCCTGACCGTGTGCGCACGGGGATTGTGTCCAGTGGCCAGACCTCGTTGGCTCCGACTCTGATGTGGCTGTCTGACGGTAGGAGCCACGTGTTTTTCATCTTGCCGGGGCCGTTGGGGTTGTCGCGTGTTTTGACAACTTCGGCGAGCCCAACGTCCCCGTTGGGGGAGAGAACGATAACGTCGATGCTGGCTTGCATCGCTGACGCTGGGGACATGTGTGTGCACGCGTAGGCCACGATTTCGAGCATGGTGCTGGTTGATTGGGCGACGACTTCGCGTGCGTGTAGGGCTCTGGCAATCAGGTACGGGGGGACGGGCATCGTGTCGGGGTCGCTGAATGTGGGGTCGGGAATGGCGATCCAGACGGGTCCGATGAGTCCGTCGTATGCGTCGGTGAGGAGAATGCTCGTGCCTGTGGAGCTTTGCATGTGGGTTTTGGTGCGCCCAAAGGTGATGGGCGGACGTGACCCATACTTCCCACGGTACGGAAAGAGCGACTTGTTGTTGATGTGCATGATGTCACCGTTGCTTCTGAATGTAGGCCAGGACTGCGTTCCCGCTGGGGGTCGCAGTGAGGCTGTAGTCGCCGAACATGGGGGGGCGGTTGCGGTTGACGCCGTATGCGCGCGCCTGTTCCCTCATGACCTGGAAGTCAGTGCGCCCGTAGAGTTCGCAGCGCTCGTAGAGGTCTTCGACCGTGACCTTGAATGCGGGAATGCGGGTGCCGTTAACTGTGACGGTGTCTCCCTTGTTGGTGGAGTAGATCGCGACGGGGATGCTGGTTCCTCGGGGCGCGTTTCCGAGCGTCGTGAGGTATTTGCCGAGGCGTAGGAGTTCAGGTGTCCTGGCCTCGGGCTGGCCTCCATGGAGGTTCGGAGAATAGTCACTGTCGAGGTCGCGCAGTTCCATGACTCGCCCCCTCCTACCGCCGTCTGCTGTCTTGTAGCGGTAGGTCTTCATGATGGCGCGGTCTGCGACTCCGAAGAACGCAGCGTCGGTTGTGTGCACGCCCGTATGGTCGTCGTCGGGCAAGATCGCGTAGGTTACGCCGTGCGATGCCCTGAGTTCCTGGTCGAGGAGCGTGAACACGTTGACGTACGCACTCCGATGGTTGTACGCAATCCAGCTGAGTTCGTTCTGATCTGGTGCCAGGCCAAGAGAGATCTTCCCTGCTGGAGTGTCCGCTCCGGTGCGGGGGAGGATGGCGTTGAGCGCCCAGATCGGGCTATCGGTGATGATGCTGATGATGTTCAGCACGTCGATCACGGTTGCGCCGTCGGGCACGTAAACGCCGCATCTGGAGGCGATGTCGGACAGTCGCCTCATGACGATGGGTTCGCCGCCGCCGACGCTTGGCGCGGCGATCGCCTTTGCGAGCGGAGCAGACGTCAGGGTCCTGCCTTCTACGAAGGCGTAGACCTTCGTCTGCGCCGTGAACAGCTGGTGGCCGTCGGGGAGCGCGTAGAGGCCGAGGTCGAGGTCTTCGGCTGCGTCATCCCACACGGATCCTCCAGGTTCCAGGAGAGCGTCCATGAGCGGCCCGTCGCCATTGGCGATGTCGCCAGGATCATACTCGACAACGTACTCGTCGAAGCTCTCGTAGCTTTCGAGGTTGGGGACGAGTGGAACCCATCCGATCTCACCGTCGTTAGAGAAGCGGGCGATTCGCGTGTCCTTATTGATGAGCGCCATGGGGGCGGTTCCTTTCGCGTGTGGATTGCGTTCATCGTGTGAGCATCCATGAACGAACAGGATGCGACGTAACGCTTACTTAGAGCGTCCACACGTCCGTTGTGTTGCTTGTGGCGCGTGTCTTTTTGCGGCGTGCGGGTGGAGTGTGCCAGGAGATGATTTTTCCTGGGTCTCTTGTGAGGGCGAGCATGATGCCTGTGGGAGTGCGTTCGCGCGGGTGTTTACTGTGGTTGCTGGTGAGCTGTACGCGGTTTTTGACTACTTTTAGCCGTGCGATTCCAGTGTGTTGTGCAAATGGGTGTTGTTCACTGAGCTGTATGGTGGAGCCGTCGTGTTTGAGGGTTTCACTAGTTGCAACGAGTGTTGTCCAGTAGTCGCGTTGTTTTTCTGTGTCCATGTTGGCGACGTGGGGGCGCGCAGCCCTGGTGAACCATTGTGGTGGTATGGCGAACAGGGTTGGTGTTAGCCCGTTATGGATGGTTGCTACCTCCTCCACCGTGTAGCGTTGAAAGAGGCCGCGCGTGTCTTTGGCGCAGCCGAAGTGTGCGATTATTGGCTCGCCTGCGAGGGTGAGGGCGAATCCTGTGGCGTCGGCTCCGCGCGCGACGAATCGGAGTGTTGGCCCAATTATGGCTTCGAGTGTGGGGCGTAGGTTTGCTGTTGTGAATGTCATGGCGCTCTGGTGCCCACCTTTTTGGTTATTTGGCTGTCGTAGTGGTGTTGGCTGGGTGGCCGGTGAGCGTGAAGTCGTTGCCGTCGTCGCCGCGGACGGCCTCTCTCAGTTCTGGGCTTCTGCCTGGGAGGTGATGTGGGTGGTGCCGGTGAAGGGGATGGGGGTGCGGGCCTTGTATTTCGCGGAGCACTCGTCTGGGGTGTCGCCACAGTAGCGGGGCTGTGAGAACACGTAGCCGACGAGGGTGTCGGCTCCCATATGGATGCGGCTAAGGGTCGCCTGGTGGACCGTGGGGTCCGGTGCGGCTCCGGTCGGCATGTAGGGGGCGAGGACTTCCTTCATCATGACGGTGGGCGCGTCCTGTGTGGGGACGAAGATGCCCATGATGTCGCCGTCGCCTCGCGTGAACGTGACCTGGACGCTGGTTTGGCCGGCGTTGAAGGTTGCGTCGGTGAAGCAGTAGCCGGTGGCATAGCAGCGTGCGGTCGCGTCGGGTGCGAAGGCGATGTCTGTTCGGCCTCCGAGGCTGGCCTTGGGGGCTAGACGAACGGGCGGCAGACTAGCGAGGGGTACTGCGGGGTCGGTTTCTTGGCCGAGGCGGATGTCGCCGACGACGCACGACCAGTAGAGCTGGAGGTCGCGGGTCTCGTACATTTCATGGCAGGTCTCGCGGTTTTCCTCGTAGTCGCTGGCCGTGTACGCGCGCGCCGCCTGTGTAGCTGCGGGCTGGGGTGCTGGGGTTTGCTGCTCGGGGGCGCTCCACACCCATGCGGCGACACCTGACGCGATAAGGGTGACGATGGCGACGAGGATGACGATGATGGCGCGCTTAGGTGATGGCGCAGGGGTGGCTTCCTCCTCAGCCCAGGTGGTCTCGAGGGCGGGCTTCGCTGGTTGTTGTGGTGCTGGCGCGGCTCTCATTGCTTGGCCTTTCGTGGGGGATTGATGGTGATACGGGTGAGGCCCATGGCCCGCGCCTCGTAGTCGCTCGCGACGGTGCGGAAGTGCCCGTCTTTGATGACGACATCGCGCCACACGTCGGCGCTGATCGCGGCGTTCGGCCAGAGCATCGCGTACGTGTAATCGTTGGGCGCGTAGACTGCGTACCCTGTCATGTCAGTTTGCGCGAGCGCGTCCTCGCTTCCGGCGAGACGCACGGCGTCAGCGTGGACTGCTGCGCGGGCTTCCTCCCTGTAGGAGTTGAGGCGCTGGAAGATGCGCACGATCCTGGTTGGGATGATGGTGCGAACGCCTTGCTCCCAGTTGCGCACGGTGTACTCGTTTACACCGCACATGGAAGCGAGGTCCTTTTTGCTGAGGTGGGCGTGTAGTCGCAGAGATCGCAGCTCACTGGCGGTCAGCTGGGATGAGTCGCGCGGGTCAGGCTTGATGGTCACCTCGTCCTGGGGGACTCCCAGGTGGTCGGCGAGTACTTCAGCGAGGTCGTCAGCGATCGTGGGGTTACTCGCTGACGTTAGTCGCTCCGACTTGTCCCATTTCTGCCACACGGTGAGTCCACCGCGCTTGCGCGTAGTCTGAACCCATGGCTTCTTCGAGGTGAGGGTAGTAACGAAGCTCGCAACCTGCGCGAGGTCACCCCTGAAGGTGCCGTTCGCCCACTCGAGAATCAACGTCATGGTGGTTCCTTTCAGTAGATCAGTAGAAGAGCACGTCGCGGATGTGCGCGAGGTCTGCTCTGGTTAGCCCGGTGATGGGGTCGGTGCCGATGGTGTGGATGCCGTCCACCTGCCCGTAGCCTCGGGGGTGCTGGTCGTCCACCCACGCGATGCGGGTGTCGGTGTCGGTGAGGTAGTCGAGGATAAGGTCATGCGCGCGGTCGAGCTTGTGCTGCTGGTTGATGGTTCCCGGCGTGAGGTGCGGAAATAGGTTGACGGTCTTTCGGCGCGGGAGGTGCAGGCCCACGGCTTTCACTGCTTTCATGCTCGCTTTGCCCCACGATGAGGCGAGGAGGATCTTGTCCGCGTCGCCGACGATGACGCTGAGGGCTTCGATCATGCGGGGCGAGTACCAGACATCCCCCGTGCCTACGAGCCCGCTATCGAGCTTGACCGTGACCAGAGTGCGGGCCCGATCCGTGTACGCCCCTTTCGCGGTTGGGGTGCCGGGAGCGAGGATGAACACCTCGTCGAAGTCGAGGGCGAGAATCGCTGTGCGCGTGGCCATGGGGAGCCTCCTTTCTGCTCCTCAGCATATATCCCAACTTGGACTACTACAAGTTGCAACGAGTCATTATTGGACTATATTTGTTTCCAACAAGTCACCACACGACACTACACAGGAGGAGAGGGCACACATGAGCGCGAACAGTAACCAGGAGGATACGATCTGGGAAATCGGGCTGGGTATGATGTGCAAGGTTGACATTGAGCACTTCCTCCGTCAGCACTTTGTCGGCAAGCAGTTCGCCCACGACCCGGACGCCCCAGATCATTACGCCGTATTCACCGACGGCACCGCCGTGTACGCGATCAATAGCGAAAGCGGAGAAAACTGCCCCATGAACATGCGCCACCTCGCCGACGCTGGCGTTATCGAGCGTGCATGGCACGAGGAAGAATACGTGGAAAGCTACTACAGCGACACATACACGCAACGCCTATACGTGCAGTTCGAGGGTGACAGTGCGCCCCACCTCATCGTCGAAGATACGTTCCGGCACGAGGATTACGAGGATTGGAACAGCATCTACCTCCACGCCCTTGATGAGGACGACTACTAACAGCCTCGAACAGAACAGCACAACGAGGCCCCACACAATCAGAAAGGACAGGCAATGCTCTACCCCTACCAAGACAAGGAGACCCTATGTGTCACCCTCGAAGACCCTGGGAAGGAGGCGATCTCGGATTTTGCACTGCAAGCCATTGTTATCTTCCCACTATTTCCTGCGATACTCGCGATACTTTTCAGCTTTTTATTTGCCTCGCTATCTACTTCCGCTTTAGATGCACCCCTGTTCTCACCTCATGCTTACTTGGCACTTGCCGCTCTCCCTTTCCTGTGCGCAGGCTTCGCCGCGCTGGCCATCATCTACATGAAGCTGCGAACAGGCACGGGGGAGAGCACCGGGCATGGAGATGCGAGAGCGGCAATGGACTCAATGCCCATTATGCTTCTTTTCATTTATCTCCTTATCCCAGGAGTAATGACTGATGTGGGAGAGCGTCCATTTTGGAACACATTTACCCTTGCCTTCGCAGCAATTCTCCTGTGGTCGCTCACGTTCGTTGCGTATATCTTCTCGTTCAAGTTTGTCAAAAAGCCTTCAAGTTTTCAGACATGGGCGAATCGTTGCGTCATGATCCCCACTTTCTTCTGCGCTGCCGCGTCTGTGCATGTGGTCTTGTCTGGCGACATGTGGGCTACTAAGTTTGTTGGCCCAATGTATGTGCTACTTGCCCTTTCGGTTGCCTGCCTTGCTGTGGAGTTGAGTGCGCAGGCTTACAGGGGGCGCGAGGTGCCGGTGTGGCGCTACAGGGCAAGCTACATGATGGGCGGAGCGATTCTCATGATGTATCTCACGGACACCTTCTTCGACTGCCTCCCGCACATGTTCAGGTAAGTTGCAGGTAGTCCAAACGGAAGCATCCCTCCCCTGATGTTCAGTGGGGAGGGATGCTTCTCGCGTGTGGAGGGTCAGGCTGCCGCTCTGACGGCTTCGCAGACCTCTTTGGGGATCGCGTCGTAGAGCACTCCGTGATCGTAGACGATCATGTCGCCGGGGTAGACGGGGTTGCCGTACTCTCCGTAAAGGTCCAGGATGTCGATGGCTGGTTCCATGTCGGTTCCGTCGAGGTGGCTGGCGCAGATTTGACAGTCGAGGCCTTCACGACGGAGCGCGTCGAGATCCCGGCCCATATCCTCGCTCATGATGTAGTACGAGTAGCGCAGATGCGTGAATGGGGTGCCGGGGTTGATGCGCTGCGCGGCTTCTACGTCGCCTCTGGACAGGTACCACACCTCATGGGTGTCGGGGTCCCAGACGAGCGCGTCGCCGCCGTCTTCCTCTGTGTCGTACCCGTGGGCCTGGTCGTAGAAGGAGAGTCGGGCGTCATGTCCGCTGACCCACTGGGCGGGTAGGCCGCGGGCGGTGAGTTCTGCTGCGAGGTCGTAGCCGTCGGGGACGGTTGCGGGGTCCGGCAGAATGTAGGTGTTCAGCATGGGATGGCTCCTCTGTGGTGATGTCTGGCGACGAACTCGGTGGCTCTGATCTGCTGCTCTGCGATCATCTTTGAGACATCGGGAGATGGAAGCTGGGGTACCGGAACTCGTAGCCCCGTGTAGCGGAACTCGATCTGAGCAGTTCTCTTCTGATGGGCGATCCCCATTTTCAGGTTCGATACTTCCCAGTCGCAGTACTCCTTGTCTGTGAAGATGTTGCAGTCCGGGTCGCGATAGTCCAGTCCGTAATCGTCCAGATAGTGCATGAGCATCTGCTGCTCGAGTTCCGCCGTTTCGTGAGTGTGTCCGCAGATTTGCGGGTAGACGGTGATGGCGGCTTCCCAGTAGGAGGGGGCTTGGATGGTGACCACCTGGATTGGGGTTTGTCGGACTACCTGTACGAAGTGCGGGTTGTTTACGACTAGCCGGATGTAGGGTTTCCCCGCCCAACCTTCGAACTCAGTTTCTCCCAGTTCTTCCAGCGCGTAGTTGCCGTCGAGGTAGGAGAAGATCGCCTTGAGGCGTTGGCGACCATCCAGGACTGCGCCCTTACCAGACCCGTCTACGGGTTCCCAGACGTAGACGACTGGAGGACTGGTGATGGTCCGCATGAGGTCGTCCAGGTAGTAGGCCTGCTGAGCCTTGCCCCACTCGAACAGGGAGCGGGTTCGGGGTGGCTGTCTGCATTCCTTGCGAGACAGGCCGATGTTGTCGCGCAGGGTGTACAGGTCGTGGACGGTGAGGGTTTGCTCGGTAGCGGTGGGCATGATGACGTTACCTTCCTAACGCTGGCCGCTTTCATCGACCAGCGGGTCGATGGGTTTGGGCCAGGGCAGCGGCGGTGCGGGGAGCATCCAGATCGGTTCCCATCCTGTCGGCATGGGCGGATCATTGAGGGCTAGTTCCTCAGTCACGGTGGGTCTCCTTCTTGTTCTCGAGGGCGCGTCGGTCGATTTCCGCTTGAGCTTCGCTCCTGATGCTACGAGCGAGGTCTGCAAGCGCGTCGTCGGTCTTGGCGGTAGGGAATATGACGAGGTAAAAAGGTAGGGGGACACGGGTCGGCTTTCCAGGATTCCCGGTTGTGGCTTCCTGCTGGAACGCGTCTCCTCCGTTGCGGACGAACGCGTGGAGGGCTACGGGGTTCGCTTCGTCAACAAAGATGCATGTCGTATGCTGGCCGGGACGCACTGCATGCAGGATCGGCCCACATGCAATGTCCCCACAAAACTGCTCGGAATCGAACGCGAGCTCAATCTGGCGCAGGATGGTCAACGCTCCAATCGCCCACTCCTCAAGTGGGACATCCGTGAGGGTGGCGGGAGCGTTTCTGCGCCACCGGGGCTCCAGCTTTTCAGTGGCGGCTTTGCTCCTTGTGCGCTGAGCATTGTTCTGATCGCGCTTTTCTTGGAACACGAAGCACGCGAACGCCAGGGCCACGAACATGATGCCGAGTTCGATAGTTATTCAACGAAACCCATACTTGTTAAGTACGACGAACGTGCCTTGCACGAAGAAAAAGGCGGACGCTACGACAGTCCCGGTCATCGCAGCCATAAAAACGCACACCTTAACTACTCCCAGCAGGAACTCGCCCAAGTGCTTCGCAATTACATTCTTCTTAGTCATCAGAATTCTCCTATCAGGTCAATAAAAGTGGTCATCCGCAGATAAGGTGGATAAGGGCGAGTGCACAATCTATAGCGAAGAGGACAATTAGCGCGCCACAATAGAGCATAGGGATGCCAATTAGGGCAAGCCGAAGAACTTCAGGGCAAGCATATTCCCATATTGCTAACCGAACTGAATGTTCAGTGTATGACTTTTTCTTAGTCATGAACGGTGCCCCATCAGTTCAGTGAAGGTCGGCCAGCCGTAATTAGCGGCAGCCGATGTATAGAAGCAATAAATAAATAGGGCGACTGCCAGGATCAGCCCCACAAACATGAAGCCATAGCACATGAAACACCAAAACAAATCAAGTGCACCGTATACGAGCTTGAAGAGAATGGGGTGATTTGCCTCAAATTTACGCACCCGTGCATCATACGCGTGCTTCTCCTCTTCGATTTTCTTCTGACGCTCATCTTCCTGACGGTTCCATGCCTCACGCTTAGCGATTGTCGCCTTGACTTCATCCTCGGTGAGGAGTTCGTCATCGTCTTCGACTTCGGCGGTGTCTTCGAGGTAGTACTCGTCCTCGTCGTACTTGACGTACACCTTGCCGATGGGCATACGGTT